>Ga0316204_10001694_pt1 | contig 56707 bp, 31 predicted proteins | sample 6monrhotite_MG_2_FD_205661 | JGI IMG/M metagenome (GOLD analysis project Ga0316204, IMG submission 205661) | Microbial mat bacterial communities from mineral coupon in-situ incubated in ocean water Damariscotta River, Maine, United States -... | ecosystem: Environmental > Aquatic > Marine >... | reverse complement strand
CAGCAACAGGATGGAATCTCAAAAAAATGATGAGGCAACTGGCTAAAGAAATAAAAAAACACTTCTTTTTACCCGATTCTTTTTGCGCTTCAGAGGAACTGATTGTAGGTTGTTAAGGAACGACTATATAGACGGTAAACCCGTGAAAGCGAAGAAAAAGCGAAAAAAATCACGATAACACTAACAATTTACATTGACTTTTGAAGTCAGTAGCTGACATCAAACAGTCCATTTCCTGATCCCCATCATACCCGCAGGGATAGATCCTTACCACTTTTACGAGGAAACCAATGGACGAACTGAAGATACGTTCGACCGTCATTTAAAACACAACTTCCACACTTATGAAAAAGAGAGAATCGGTCAGCCACATCATGACCAAAGATGTTAAAACAATGAGTCTCCACGATGGAGGATTGCAGGAAGCTAAGAGCCTGATGGAAGAAAACAATATCCGCCACGTGCCCATCGTATCAGGAGAAAAGCTGGCAGGTATCCTTAGCCTGACCGACATACACCGGGTCAGTTTTGGCGCCAACTACGGTCAGGAAAATCAAGTCGACCAATCCATTTTTAAGTCTTTGAGCATTAGTCAGGTGATGAAAACTGACTTGCGCACGGTAAACCCGGAAACAACGATTAAAGAGGTCGCAGAACAACTGGCGGTGGAAGAATTTCATGCATTACCTGTGGTTGATAATACAGGGAATCTAAAGGGAATCGTTACGACCACCGACCTTGTCAACTACCTGATTGATCAGTATTGACAGGTTAAGGAGTTTCGAGTTTGGGAGTTTAATAAAAAATGTCGGATCGAGTCGGTTCGCAGGGTAGCGGCAAACGAAATGTATCGGGAACGGCTTTAATAGGGAAGCAGGCTGAGGTAACTCGAAGCCTGCTCCAAAACTGTTCTCGATATAACGAATGGCTCACACTCTAAGCTGCATCAACGATTCCCATGCGAATTGCCGGCCGGGTAATGCCGGCCGATTTTTTGACGTTTAGCTTACTCATCAGGTTTTTGCGGTGCGTTTCGACCGTGTAAAGGCTAATGAACAGTAGGTCTGCTACTTCCTGGTTAGTGTGTTCTTCCGGAATTAGTTTCAACACATCTTTTTCCCGGTTCGTCAGGTGCGCCTCCTCTTCTTTGGCGTTTGCCTTTGTTGGAGGAGACTCCAGAAAGGCTTCCACGGCAAACTGTCCAAAGTACTTGTGACCTGCCCCGACTTTTCGTTTTGATGGGCAATTCCACAATGGCAGTTGTTCCATTACCCGGCATAGATCAGGTATCCATGTGCATTACAAGCACCGTGCTCAGTGGATTTAAAGCTGCAAAACTATTGCTAAATTAAATCGATGTGACCCTACTGCTGGCCAGGAGCAACAGCTTTCGGGGAAGTCTTGTAAATCCAAATAGCCTCGTTGCGATTCACCGGGTTGAGCCAATGCAACAGGCGATCGAGGTGGCTTGGTTGAATGAGGGTTTCCAGCTGCAAAGGCCCCAAACACTCCTCTATTTGAGCCACGCGTTCAGTCCTTTTTTTATCGGTCACAATGAGCACATGATTGGGCCACAAACTATCGGGTGAGGCAAAAACCTGTTGACAAAATTCTGCTCGATCGGTTTGTTTAAACACTTTGTAAATCTGTGCTTTTGACCCCAGATAATACAAGGGCACTGAAAAACTACTCTTCCGGTTGGACTCTTCCAAAACAAAGGCATTGTGCTGCGGAGTATCGCTCAAAAAAGTCATCGACTCCACCCGGGAACGCTTCGTGTAAGCTGGTGAAACCACCAACAAAGCCAACACATTGAGGCTCCAGAAAAACACCCAACTGCCCCGAATGATTTTGGGATGACGCAGCGCCCAATTCCACTTCTCTGCAATTTCGACCCAACCAGCTACACCGATGGCTATGAACAGGGGTATCATGGGCAAAATGAAACGCTCTTGTTTGCTGGGAAACATGGAGTGAAAAACCAAAAACAGCAGCACTGGCAAAACCAAAATAAGGTGTTTGCGCATTTTGATGAACCCGGCCCACAAAAAGATGCTGATGGGCGGTACCAGGATACCTGAAATCAGAAGCACGTAATTGTACCACTGTCCGTTCACGTAAGAATTGGAGTTGGTAAGGTTATACTCAATGTACCGCATTACCTTGCCAAATAAGGGATAACCAAAGACGAATCCTTCTACCAGGCCATGCACGACAACTATTGGCACGACCACCCCCAGAGAGAACCAGAGAATAGCCCGCCATTGACGGTACCAAAGCAGTGCCAGCCCAACACCTCCGGCAAAGAATAGATTTTGGAAACGTACAGAAAATGCCAGACCGAGTGCGAGCCCCAACAACAGTGGCCAATGCCATTTCCGAGACTCTTTCAGCGTTTGCAGCCCCATCCACCCAGCAAACATCACCAGAGGCATGCTCACTACCTCGTTGAGGTTGCGCACACTTAAGATGGGCATCCACCAATAAAGTGCCAGCATCAATCCCGCTATTCGGGCTGCCCGTTCACCGGCCAATCGCCTGGCAATTAAAAATCCAAAAAGAGGAACCAACAAATTGTAGAGCGCATGCAGCAATCGCACAAACAACATTTTGGTTTGTGGGTTAGTAATTCCGACAGCCTCCAAGGCATAAAACTGCCAGTAGACAAACCCCGGATAAAGAACACTGCGTTTGCTAAAAGCCCTTCCGTCACTTTTATCGAGGTACCAAAAGCCAACATCCGTTCCGTCCAATAGCTTTTGAGCAGGTTTGACCACCACAAAATGATCGTCCACCATTCCAAAACCTTTGGAATAAACTACAGACAAAAGCCGAATTAGAAGACCCACCAACAGAATAGTCCGCAGTGGGTGTTGTCGCCAATAATCAAACAAGGGTCTCATGACAAGAAAAAGACCAATAAATCGTGTAAACGTTGCACATTTTTTTGCGAAGCAAAATCAAAGCCTCTCCTTTAGGACGGTTATGAGGCTATAATATTGAATGCAAAAAGAATTTTCTGAATGCTAGCTGCTTTTTTTAGACATCAACCCTTGCCAGGTGTAGGGAAACGAACGTGTGATAAGCTGCACCACATACAGCCAGAAGATATAATACAGCACCAGTTCTTCAAACTCCTGGTGGTTGCCACGCAGCGATTCATTGACTACAAATACATCTAATTTTGGGGTAATTCGGGCCAACTGCCCAACGGCCAAATAGACCACCACTGCCAATGCCATTTTTCGATTGGGAGCAAAGTATTGGATCAGCGCATTTTTAAACCGAATCAACACAAAAGGCAACAGGACAAAAACAAAAACAATGATGCCGATTACTGCCTGGCGAACGTAAAAATTGTTGTTCCCCTGGTTGTGAAAATTCCGAACCCGTTCTTTGTCTTCCACTCCGCCATTGGTGAAATATTCGATGTAGTGCAAACCATAATCTACCTCTTCTAAAAAGACAAGCATTGCAAATACGGCCAGCAAACCAAAACCTAATTTCTCCCAACCATTTGATTTGAAAAAAGAAGCTTTTACAGCTGCCCGGAACATCATTAAAATGATCAATAGCTGCAAATTTTCCAACAACCCGAACTCTCTGTTTATCGGAGGAGAAATGATGTATTGCATCCAGGCAATACCAGAGTAATTCATCAGAATGAGAATGACACTGGCAAAAAATGGAAGCGCCCAGAATTTTATGTGTTCGGTAACCGTCATGGAGTGTTACGAAAGTGTGAATTTAAATCATCTCAATATTAAACCTTAAAGCAAAATTTTCAACAAAAACGAAGTCGGAACGACTACATCTATCAATTAACAACAATTTCCAACTGAAAATAAAAAGTGCCATTGGCGGCTCTTTTCTTTCATTCCATGTTACTTCCCCAAAAAAATGGTCATTGCCAAAACCTTGTGTTTCAAGACGTACAATCAATACTGAAAAAAAACATCGACATGCACCGAAACTGAGGTACCCCTTCACTAAAGCGCCTAAAAATGAGACAAACAATTACCCTCCTAATGCTTATTGCCACTTTCCTGCCCTCTCCATGGCAAGGTAAGGTTTACGCTCAATTGAGCCGGACCGATGGTTCAACTGCACCCAATCATTCGGAGATTCTTCAAAAACGAACAAAAAATTCAAAGCATTTTCAACTGGAAAATGGAACCGTGCGCAGCTTAGTTACTGGAGGAGTATTTCACTATCAGGATGACCAACTCCAATGGCAGGACATTCAAACTGCGGTTTTACCGACTGGCCGTATAAAAATGAGCCCCACAACATTCCTTCCTACTACTCATCCACCCTCTCCAACTTCCAGGGGGAGTACGGGTATTTAGCGGCTCCACCGAAGTAATGGTGGACATTGCTGCTGAACTGGTCTACTTCAGTGAAATTGGCGCTGTCGCACAGGTACTTGAAAGTGCCTCACCAACAACCGCAGTGGCGCAAAATAACACGGTCACTTATCCCGGACAGTTTTCAGTAGCCGACAACTTTTTTGGGTAGAACAAAATCAAGTAAAAAAACAACATGGTTCTTTAGCAACTCCCTGCAAGCTTATCAGCCACGACAGGCACTCTGGAGTACGCAGAAACAATCCATTTACCCGCAGGTTGGGTACTTCAATCCAACCAACAAACCATTTCCGAACCAACCGTTGTATCGGGGGGCTGGTTCTGTAAACGATAAGACATACATCAAAATTGGGAAAAACCCGGAACGAGAAGCCTTATCAAAATATTGTTCTGGCATTCCTTTTTTATCAAAAATTATTAACTTGTGTGCAATGAAATGTCCAATCCAAGGAATCCCTGGCAGCGAATGTTCTTTTGCCAAAAAACAGGTTGGTTCATTTTAGTTAAACCACTATTACTTAACCTAAGCTCAAACCATGAAAAAACGCTTTACTCTTTTGTTGGCATTTGCGCTGAGTGCACCGCTCTATTGGACGGGAAATCTTCAGGCGCAATCTGACCAATCACTCTTAACTGCCGAAGAGAATGTCCCCGAAATTCTGGAGAACCGGACCAGAAACTCAAAGCATTTTCAACTGCCCAATGGCGCTGTTCGTTCGCAAATAACCAGTGGTTCTTTTCACTACCTGGATGCTCAAAACAAATGGCAAGATATTGAACAAAATGTCGTGGCCTCCAACCAATCAACTTGGTCTTTTGAAAACGAAACTCACAACATTAGATCTTACTATCCCACGACCCTCACTGGTCAATATGGTGTTCGGTTGACTGATGGTCAAGGTGAAATTTCAGTAGGTATCAACCCTTCATTGGTTTATATCAATGAAAATTCAGGCGTGACACAAGTGTTGGAAACTGCTCAGGCTGTTTCTGCAACCGGCAAAAACAATTCCGTCACTTACCCTGGCGTATTCTCAATAGCTGACAATGTCTTTTTGGTAGAAAGAGAGCAAATCAAAAACAACTTGATGCTCAATCAGCTGCCTGCAGGTTTAACTGCAACTACTGGTTCTTTGGGATACAGCGAAACGATTCGCTTGCCACAAGGCTGGAGCTTAGAAGCACAAAACCAAACCATCAGTCAAAAAACGACTGTAGCAGGAGGGTTGAACATTGTGAACACCTCGGCTCAAATTGCCTTTGTAATCCCTACACCAGAAGTGTACGAAGCAAACGACCAAACAGCTTCTGTATCTGTCGATGGTAACTGGACTCAAACTTATCAGGTGGAACCGTTGGGTGGCAACGAATACCGCCTAACCACACTGGTGCCGCTCTCATGGTTGACACAACCCAACAGAAATTTCCCTGTTGTAATTGACCCTACCGTCAACATCAATGGAAACTGGGGAGGTTGGCAAAACAACACCACTGGCATTGTGGAAGGGAACCCATCTATCTATGTGTTTACAGGTTTATCCGGTGGTAACAACTACCGTTCATGGACCAAATTTGACATTACCTCCATTCCTCCGGGTTCTGCTATCATCGACACTCAGCTAGAGCTTTTTCTAAATCTTGCGCAGAGTGCTGCCACGACTGAAACGATCAACATCAACCAGGTATCAGGAAGTTACGGTCCTTACCTCTCTGCGACCAACGCGGTTTGGACAGATTTTGGAACCGGAACCTATACTACCTTTGATTGTTCAAGTGTTGGTACATATGGATTTTATGACCTTGGACCCACGGCAGATGTTGATGTGCAATTGGCCTCCGCTGGAGGAGAATTTCAAATTGCCCTGGACATACCTGGCGCTTCAGGCTACAAACGCTTTACTTCCAACATCAATGAGTTGATGGTGGAATGGCAACCATGTACTGCTGTTGCCACTATTGCGTTATCTTCCATCACTTACCCTAATGGCTTCAACATTAGCTGCAACAACGATTCCAATGGAGTAGCGAATCTGGTTCCTTCTGGAGGTTCTAATTACACTTACGCATGGCAAGGGCCTGGTAGTTACACAAACACCAGTCAAAACCTGTCCAACTTAGGACCTGGAACTTACTACGTGTCTGTTTTTGACGGAGGTAATAACAACTGTCCTACTGCTGATAGTATCATTATTACAGAGCCTCCTTTCATGTTTATTCAAGGAGCCTTGAGCCAACAAAATGCCTTCAACATCTCTTGTTTTGGAGCTGATGATGGTACCATTGACGTAACGGCAACTGGAAGCACTGGCTACACATACAGCTGGAATGGACCAGGTACATTTACTTCTACTTCTGAAGACTTAACTGGTCTCGCACCTGGAACCTACAATGTGACGGTTACAGAGTCAGGTAACATGTGTACTGCAGAAAATACGTTTACTATTTTGGAACCAACTGCGCTGGTTACCGGAGCTGGCGGATCTCTAAACACCGTTTGTGAAGGTGGTAACGATGGTGAAGCAACAGCAACTGCTACAGGTGGTGCGCTTCCTTACTCTTACCTTTGGGATGATCCAGGTGCTCAGGATTCTGTGATTGCAACTGGTCTAACGAATGGCGTAACTTACACAGTAACGGTAACAGATGACAATGGTTGTACTCAAACATCTACTGCTACGGTTGACTTTGACAACCCAACACCACTTGTTAACCTTGGAACTGATCGCGGATATTGCGAAGGCTCTATGCTCACGCTCAACGCAGGCCCAGGCTTCTTGGGATACACTTGGAACAATGCGTCTACTGGCCAAATTATCACCGTCAATACCATCGGAACTTACAGTGTAACTGTTTCTGACTTAGATGGATGTACTGGTACAGACGATGTAGAGGTGACAGAGGAATACCCGCTGCCAACTCCAGACTTAGGAACTGATATTTCTACTGGTCCCTGGGACGCTCCTATCACATTGGATCCTGGTACAGGATTTGACCAATACCTGTGGAACGATGCTTCTACCGATCCTACTTTGGAGGTCATTTTTAGCGGAACCTTCTCAGTACTGGTGACAGATATCAACGGTTGTGAAAAAGAAGATGAAATCAATGTTGACATTTGGCCGAATGGCATTGCATCTACTGACCTTGCCAACTCCATCAAACTATACCCCGTTCCTTCAACAGGGATGGTAGTATTGGAAATGGAAGGGTTAAATTCTTCGGAACTGGCCATCTCTATCACCAACATTCAAGGTAAAACACTGGTTCAGAAAGTGCTGTCTTCAAATGGCTCCCTGTACGAGCAATTTGACCTCAGAGATTTGGCCAAAGGTGTTTACTTTATGGAACTTAAAGGAAAAGAATCTTCTGTGACCAGGAAGATCATTTTGGAATAAGTACTTTTTTCTTTCGAAAAGAGAACAAAAAAACGGAGGCGAGTTGCCTTCGTTTTTTTTATGCCATCACTTTAGTATGACTACCTTTTGCTCTAACAATAGCTCCTCTTTCGATTCAATTTTCACGAAATACAGTCCAGGGTTGACATGTTCAATTTGTATCGTTGTTTCTGCAGATTGGACACGTTGATAAAATACTGTCTGCCCCAACAGGTTCGTCAAACGCATTTCCGTCCCCTCTGGAACAGCCACTGACGAAAATAGATTCAAAGCACCATTGGCAGGATTTGGGAATACCTTCCAGACCGATTGTCCACTTTCTTCGGCAAGCCCAACAGGCCAAAGGGACGGGTCGGGATCTGGATCTGGCTCAGCTTCGGTAAACTCTTCAAAGACAAAAAACTGATTCGTGGGCGATATCCCTCCTGCAAACGATGCTCCGGTTCCCATGTACAAATCATTTTCATAAACAAAGGCCGTGCTCCAGGCAGTCTGGTCGGTGGGAAAAATCAAATCCGGCAGCTCCGACCAGCTATCTTCGGTTGCATTATAGGAATAGAAATTACCAACGGTACCTGTAAAAGAAGGCAAAGTACCTCCTCCTACAAATCCTTTCCCTTCAGCAGAAAAGCCAACGGCTGCCATGCGCTGGTCGCCCGGAAAGTCGGCTTTTTGTGTCCAGGTGTCATTGCTTGGATCGTACTCATAGACAGAGCTTACCGGTGTGCCACTAACCGCACCTACCGTCACATAAACTTTATCGTTCAACACAAAACCACTGGGCCAATACACCTCTCCTTCAGGATGGCTTGTCTTCTGTGTCCAACTGTCCGTGGCGGGGTCGTACTCCCATACCCCGTCTACAATATCTCCACTTCCATCTGCCCCTGTGAATACATATCCTTTGCCTCCAGCGGCTTTATACATCCCGGAATGCTTTTCTCCTCCCGGAAAATCAGCCTTTTGAGCCCAGGAGTCGGTCACCGGATCGTATTCATAAAACGAATCGGTAACACCAATACCAGCATCCCCACCTCCGCCAATGTAGCCCTTTCCTCCGATGACAAACCCAATGGGAGAAGCCCTGTTAAATCCGCCTGGAATGTCTCCCAATGGAGTCCAGCTATCAGTGGCAAAATCGTATTCAAAAAAGGAGGAAAGACTTGGATTGCCTCCCCCAACATATGCTTTACCCCCTATCACCATGGAAACAGTGGAGTATGCAGCACCGCCCGGATAAGCCGAAATCGCACCCCATTGAGCCTGCACCAATGACCAGCCAAAGCATATCAACAGCCCACTCAAAAAGATTGTTTTTTTCATAATTCTAAGTTTGATTGATTTGGTTGGCAGACGCGCTGCATCGCCCTACAGTTGCTAACTTCCTGCTTATAAATTGCTTAAATAAAGCTGAATAAATTCCAAAAAAGAAAGTTATTGGCATCCATCATTGTTGCGATTTTCGTTCGCATTTGTTTGCCTTTTTGTAACCGTTTGTAGTATCTTTCAATGAGCCTGAGTGTATTGTCTGCCCCCAACCGTGTTCACGGTTTGACAATCGTTTTGCGTCAGTAAACGCAACATCATTTTATGGTTTGATGTAAATCCATGACGACAGATCGTCACCTTGGTGAATGTCAAACACTTAAAACATTACTACCATGGCTAACCGTCCCTTTCAACCAGTCGTACCGAACTTTTTGGTACTTCTCACCTTCGTTTTACTTCTTGCTAATTGCAGCAGTTTTGCACAAACAATTAAAGCTTACGATCCAGACAATGGAGCAGAATTAACCGGGCCTGAATACCCCAATAAAATTCAGTTCAAAATTGACAACCTGCAACCACCTCCGCGCTCCAGCACATCCAACCAGGATCCTGACTGGGAATACTTGTGGGAATTTGGCGGATGCTCCGGCTCCAGCACAGAAAAAGAACCCATCCATTTTTATCCTTCCGAGGACAATTCTTACCAGGTCACCGTCACGTTAACGCCCATTTATTCTGACGAGGACGAAGGCGATGAACTGGGCATCATCACCTTCCCAGATTCCGGCAGCAACGACACGACCTTTGATGTAGCCGGCCCCTTTGCTTCGCCATCTGATAGCGAAGCAACATGGCCCATTATAGAGGGCAAAAGCGTCACCATTCATTCCGTTCGGGATTGTGTCCCCGGCAATTTGGCCACATTTAAAGTTCCGTTTGCCAACAAGGATACTGCCGCCATTGATGCAGGAGTTCTCACCATCGTGTACTCTACCAATCGGTTTACCTACGACCCATCCTATCTCTCTCTTTGCGGATTTGATGAAAATAGCCATGTGGTAGATCCCAGCAACAAAACGGGGACCTTAACCTTAGAATACTCCAACCTTGCAGCCGGTTCCGAAAGGGTGGTGACTATTTCCTTAAAGACAAAAGAATCCACACCATTGGGAGCCAAAATTGATCTTTACACCTATTTGTACGGTGACACCAATTTACTCACGGAGATTTCTGCCGACACCTTTCAAACAAAGGCGGTAGGTTCCTACGATCCCAACTTAAAATCGCTCTACCAGCCCAATCTCTGTGGCAACGACACATTTGAGTACATGATTGAGTTTGAAAACGTGGGCAATTCTTTCGCCAGCCGCGTCTATTTAGTGGATTACGTTGATAAGCACCTCGACATGAGTGCCTTTAAATTTCTGTATGCCAGCCACCACGGTGTAACTGAGCCTAATAATTTTGATCATTCCACCGCCTTGGACGGCACTTTTAACATCAACTTCTACAACCTTCCACCAGGGAAAGATGCAGGGGTGATTATTGACTCTGCTAACCGCAAAATTGCTTTCATTTTTAACAACCTGACGCTGGCGGGCATAGTCCCCACGCCAACCGATTTAGATGTCACCATCAAAAATAAAGAGTCTACTGGATTTGTCATTTACTCCATGCCATTAAAGGCTTCTTCTACCTTGCAATATGGAGAGCAATTTGGCACTCATGCGGACATCTACTTCGACAAGAATGAGCCCATGTCTACTCCGCCTGCAATAGCAACAAAAACTCCGTGTTATTGCACACCTTCCATGAACAGTTCTGCATTGGAGTGGATCGACCGTATCTCCCTGGGCAACCTGGATGCACACACCCAAAACGACAATGGTTACGGAAATTACAGGGACTTAGTGGCTACTGTTCAGGCAGGAGCGCCAGCCACCATCACCTTATTTCCGGGACAGTCTTTGGGAAGTGGCAATGATTTGTATTGGAAAGTATGGATCGACCTGAATCACGATGGCATGTTTGGAAGTACCGAAATGGTAGTTAACACCTTTGGACAGGGCAATATTATCAGCTTCATGACCCTGCCACCTATGCTTCCGGGAATGACTGGAATGCGCATACAAATGAGCAGAGATAGCCTCATCACCCCTTGCAACAGCTTTCTCGATGGTGAAGTAGAAGATTATTCTGTTTTCATAGAATTCCCCAACGTACCTGACTTTACTATCCTATCACCACAAGCCGATCCAGTGACGGTGCTACCAGACTCATCCTTCCAGGCATTCTGCAAAGTTCACAACAAAGGAACTGGCATCTCTTTAAATCCTGTCAAAATTGGGTATTACCTGTCTGCGGATGCCCAATGGAGTCCTGGAGACATATTTCTAAGAGATACTACCTTAAGCAGCATAGCAGCCAATGCACAGATCCCCTTATTCGCGGACGTAATGGTTCCCAATCAAACTAGCTTGGGGTCAACTTACTTGTTGATCGTTGCCGATTACGACAACCAAAATTTTGAAAATGATGAGTTCGACAACACGGCATTTGTTCAAATCAAGGTAGACTCTGCGCGGGCTGACCTGGTCATCAATTCAAACTATTCCTGCCCCACAATTCAACGGCCTGGTGACAACATCAAGTTGACTTGCTCAATACAAAACAAAAGTTCAAAAGCTACCACCGCTCCGAGCCTGTTTTTAACCACCTACCTGTCGACCGATGAGAATTTGGACAGCACGGATACTTTTTTGAGCAGCACTTCCCTTGGAAGCTTCTCCGCCAGCGAAAGCAAATCCGTTGAGGTAACGTTGTCTACTTCTGGAAGTTTAGTAACCGGGTCCTACCATTTTATTAGCATCGTGGATGAGGCCAACAACCTGGCGGAATCAAGTGAGAACAACAATTCAGCTTCCACTGCTATTGAAATAGATAACAATGCTTACACCTCAATTCCTTATTTAACGGGCTTCGAATGTGGTACAACAGATGCCTTCTGGAAATTGGATGCATCCAACGCTGCCGGACGCACCCGATTAACAACCGATATATCCTTACCAAACACCAATCAGTCCTATTTGACAATGGACATGGACAACAGCGCTAGTAGTTCATTAAATTATGCCGATTTACACCTCAACCTACAAAATGATTCCAACCTGAAACTCTCGTTTGACTGGACTGATTATGATGATCAATCCAACAATCCTGACGGGGTGTTTTTCTCCGATAATGGAGGTTTGAATTTCAGCAAGGTTTGGAGCTTAAACGGCTCGCTTTATACCGATGCCCAATGGAACCTTTTTGAACTGGATATGGACAGTTTGGTCAATACGGTTGGCATGAGTTACACTCCTACTTTCATTGTCAGGTTTCAGCATGCGGGCAACGACAGCATCAACAACGATGGATTTGGATTTGATAACATTTCGGTTGAAGAAATGCCTACTTTAAAACGTAGTTTTTCAGCGTCACCGGCAGTATCCAAGACTTCCATAACACTTTGGGTTGCTCCTAATCCGGCAAAGGAAACGGCCACGGTCCATTACACCATTGCATCTACAGAGGACCAGGTTTCTCTTCAAATCTTCTCTGTCGATGGTCAACTGATATCGGAGCCGATGCGGAGAGTGCCCCACGAAAGCGGCAATTTCACGTATCAGATAAAAAGGAATCAACTTAAATCAGGCCTTTACTTTTGTGTCCTGCGCAGCCGAACAGGTGTGGCATCCACAAAAATTATTTGGCTGGATCAATAGCCCACTTTTGCAAAAGAAACAGCGCTTAAAACAATGGAAGCATTCTGTCAGGTTTCTGACAGAATGCTTCCTCTTTCCACCCAACGCCCTTTGCCTGGCACTGGTAAGCTTTTGGGTACTTTCAACTTCAGAAGTTTACGCACAGAAGGACATCTCCGTGCATTTGCACAAAGCATTGGTCGCTACTTCCACCCAGCCAGACAGTGTCCACTTTTACCTCGAAAAGCACCTGGCTGAAATTGGCACATCCAACCCCCACCAATGGTACCAGGCCATTCGCCAGGTTGGTTTGCAACAAAAGAAACAACAGCCTTTACTGGCCGTTGAACTTTTTGAAACATACATCGCCCAATCCATTTCCAATTATGGATCGAACGATACCATCACTGCCTTACTCACCGGACAATTGGCAAGAACAAATACCCACGACAAAATCGCGCGTTACGATATTGCCGTTCTGCACTATGAAAAAGCACTGGAAATTTACCGCCATCACAAAATCGAGCACCTGGCTGTTGCCCACATTTATCGGTACTGCGGCACAGCCTTTTTGCGGTTAGGCAACTTTCAAAAAGCCCCCGCATACCTGGAAAAGGCCCTCCATATCTATGAACAGTTTGAAAAGCCTAACTACCTGGCCAGGGCGAGCAACGACTTAGCTTCTCATTATTTTACGTTGGGTCAACAAGAAAAAACGATCTTTTATTGCGACAAGGTTTTAAACCTGCCCGAAGTAACGGAAAGGCTCCGCGCCAGGGCAATGGCGAATAAAGGCAATGCCCTGTTAGCTGCGCAAAAGTCAGACGAAGCGATAGCCATCGCGACAGAAGCCTTGTCCATTTTTGAACGACTCAAGTCGCACCGAGACCAGAGCACCGTGCATCGATTATTGGGGTTAGCCCACCAAAAAAATCAAGCCTTTGAGCAGGCCATGAAGCACCTGTTAATCGCCTATTCCCTGGGGCAAATGGTCTATGGGTCCAAACACCGTGAGACTGCCAAGCAACTAATGGCACTGGTAGAGCTTAACCATACGATGCTTCAACATGACCAAGCCTTGCGCCAATGTCAGAGAGCATTGATTGCACTATTCCATACATTCAACGATAGTCTGCTCACTAGCAACCCCAACCCGGAAGATTTTTATGGCGAACCGTGGATAATGACCGCCCTCCACAAAAAGGCGCAATTGCTGACCGAAACAGGGCAATTATCATTGGCCCTGGAAACTTTTGAGTTAGCCATGAAGCAGGCAGATTTGTTACGTCAATCTTACCAATTCGCAGGTTCGAAGGAATTTTTATCGACCAACTCCTATAGCCTGTTCGGACACACCATCGAGAACTGCATTGGTCTGTTTGAACAGACGGGCGATACTGCTTATTTAAACAAGGCCTTCACCGTTTCTGAACGCGGTAAATCAGCCATTTTTGCCGAATTCCTAAATGAATTACAAGCCAAACACAAGGCAGGTGTTCCCCATAACCTGCTGCAACGAGAAAGGGTATTAAAACAGCAACTGGCCGATGTGGAGAAACAACTCCGTGACTTGGCAGCGGGAGCTAATTCTGACGTTGCTACAGTAAGGAAATTGAAAGACCAATTGCTCCAACTACGCCTCGAGCTGGAGTTGTTTGCGAAATCGCTCGAACAAAAATATCCATACTACTTTCGGCTAAAATTTGATGTGGTTCCAATCACCCTCAATAAAGTCAGAGACGAACTATTGGAACAGAACAGTGCGCTCCTGTCCTACTTCGTTGCGGACAAATTCGTGTATTTGTTTGCTATTTCATCCAATGATTTTCTGGTTGAGCGCATTGGCAACACCACAGATATAGAGCAACAAACGAATATTTTTACAGACCAGTTGAAAAACCCCATTGGCAGTTCCAATGACAAGCTGGCGTATGCTTCTCAGACTCTCTACAAGCAACTAATCGGCCCGGCAACCGCCTTGCTCCACACAGAAAATTCAGCCATTTCAAGGCTGATAATCGTTCCTGATGGGGTGCTGAACTACCTTCCCTTTGAGGCACTCTCATCAACAAATCCAAACAATCTGGACGGTACCGCAAGACATTACCTAATCGAGCAATTCAGCATTCATTACAATTATTCTGTTCGGGCAATGAGTCAAATGCGAAGCGAAAAAAACGCTCCCTTTGACCGGTGCCTGGCCATAGCTCCCACATTTGATGGCTCTCAACAAACGAATTCTGATAACAGACAGAATGGATTCTCGAAGCTCAACTTTAACGAGGATGAGGTTCGGCAAATAGCAAAATCAATTGATACTGACATGCTGCTGGGCAAGGAAGCCTCGGAGGAAAGTTTTAAAAATACCGCCTCGGACTACGACATCATTCACCTGGCAACACACGCACTACTCAGTGATGACCACCCTATGAACTCGCGTCTGGTTTTTGCTCAGGCTTCCTCCCAAACGGACAACGCGCTTTTCGCTTACGAGATATACAACATGCAGCTCAATGCACGTATGGCCGTGTTGAGCGCTTGCAACACGGGACAAGGAAAACTGATTCGTGGAGAAGGCCCCATGAGCCTGGCAAAGGCCTTTATGTTTGCAGGATGTCCAAGTGTCACTATGAGCCTTTGGCCGGTAAACGACAAAGCCACCCAACAATTGATGGCGATTTTTTACCAGGGGCTGTCCGCTGGCAAAACAAAAGATGCCGCTTTGCGGCAAGCCAAGTTGACTTATCTCAAACAAGCGGACCAACTGCACCAACACCCTTTCTTTTGGGCAGGTTTTATCACCACCGGCAATCCCGAGGCAATTGTTGTAAATGGCCCATTTTCCAGTTTTTGGACCATTGGTTTTGCGTTGGGAGTTTTGCTTTTAGCCATTTTTATTTGGCGCAGACGCCACTAATTTTCCTATTTCACCGTCCTGTCTGAAGTGAAATAGATCGGCACCCTTAATCCGGTTTATTCCAGTAAATTTGTTTGGACGAACGATACTGTGCGGAAAACGATACGATACGGACTGATAGTGTGCTGCTTGTTTGGATGGATTAGCCATTGTGTGGCACAATCCAATTTCACAGTCAGTGGTTTTGTGAAGGACGCACAATCGGGCGAAAGCCTTATCGGAGCGAGTATTTACGTAAAAGACCCGCTGGTCGGTGCTTCAACCAACCAATACGGGTTTTACTCCTTAACGCTTCCTTCGGGTCAGTACAACGTTTTCATCTCTTATCTGGGATACGAAGACGACTCTGTCTCCATCGATTTGACCGACAATGTGAGGCACCAATTTTCGGCACAACCAAAGGCCATCACCACAAAAACAGTGGAGATCACCGCTACCCGGGACAATCAAAATATCGAAAGCACCGAAATGGGAGTTACCAAGCTCGATATGAAACAGATCGAGCTTCTTCCGGCCTTCATGGGTGAAGTGGACCTCTTAAAAACCATCCAATTGCTGCCTGGAGTGCAATCTGCAGGAGATGGCAACACGGGTTTTTATGTACGGGGCGGTGGTCCTGACCAGAACCTGATCCTTTTGGATGAAGCCGTGGTTTACAATGCCTCTCATCTGCTTGGCTTTTTCTCTGTATTCAACGCCAATGCGGTGAACAGCGTGAAACTCTACAAAGGCGGAATGCCTGCCAACTATGGAGGCAGACTTGCTTCAGTCGTGGATGTGACGATGAAGGAAGGCAACATGAAAAAGTATGAAGTTGACGGAGGTGTCGGCCTGATTTCATCGCGTCTTACCGTGCAGGGGCCAATTAAAAAAGACACCAGTTCTTTCATCATATCAGCGAGGCGCACGTACATCGATGTGCTGGTAACTCCGCTCATTCCTGACACATCCCGATTTGCTGGTTCCCGTTATTACTTCTACGACCTCAACGGCAAGTTTAATTACATCCTTTCTGACAAAGACAGGCTTTACCTGAGCGGATACCTGGGCCGTGACATCTTCAATTTCAACAACAACGAGGATGATTTTTTGGTACAAACCCCGTGGGGCAATTCAACCGCTTCTCTTCGCTGGAATCACTTATTCAGCAACCGATTGTTCTTAAATACTTCCCTGATCTATACTGACTATCGGTTCCGGTTTGCGGCCGAGCAGGGCGACTTCAACTTCGAACTTTTTTCGGGCATCAAAGACTGGAACCTCCATTTTGACTTTTTATACGTGCCCTCTGCAAGGCACAATATCAAGTTTGGACTGCAAAATATTTACCACACCTTTACTCCTGGAAACATCTCAGCCAGCAGCGATGAAGTTGAGTTTAATACAGGCGCCATTATCCGCCAACATGCCTTTGAAGAAGCACTCTACATCAACGATGAATTTTCAGTCAGCGATCGACTAAAAATCAATGCCGGTTTGCGCTTTTCGACCTTCTGGCAAATTGGTCCCTTTACGCGCTACACCGACAACGAACTTTCACCAATTCCTGACACAACTGTCTATAAAACGTTCGACAAGGTGGCCTCCTACTCAGGTCTGGAACCGAGGTTATCATTGCGCTACAGTCTGAATCATTCTTCCTCTTTTAAAGCTGGCTTTACCCACAACTACCAATACATTCACCTGGCTTCACTTTCTGCAGTTTCGTTGCCCACTGACATCTGGGTACCCAGTTCCGATGTGGTTAAACCACAAATTGGAACACAATATGCCATTGGCTATTTCCGGAACTTTAAAGAAAATACCTACGAAACTTCGGTAGAGGTTTACTACAAAAACATGCGCAACCTCATCGAATACAAAGAAGGTTCCTTACCGGATGATAACGTTGCCAACAACCCCGACAACAACTTCACCTTTGGGGAAGGATACTCCTATGGAGCGGAATTTTTCTTCAAAAAACGACTGGGCAAACTCAACGGATGGGTCGGCTACACCTGGTCCAAAACCATGCGTCAATTTGATGACTTGAACGAGGGCAAAGAATTTCCTGCCAGATACGACAGAAGGCATGATTTATCTGCAGTAGCCGCTTATGAGGCCGGCAAAAGGTGGGTATTTTCCGGTACGTTTGTCTACGGCACTGGCAATGCCATCACCCTTCCTTCGGCACGCTACTCGATTGAAGGCCAGATTGTGAACGAATACGGAGAGCGAAACGGCATTCGCATGGCGCCCTACCACCGATTGGATGTGGCAGCAACCCTCAAAGGCAAAACGGACAAACGGTTTCAATCGAGCTGGACTTTTGCCGTTTACAATGTGTACAGTCGGGCAAATCCCTATTTTATTTATTTCGACAACGAAGGAGAATTGGAACAAGGAAATTTAGAAGTGACGGCCAAACAAGTCTCGCTGTTTCCTGTTTTACCATCAGTCACCTGGAATTTTAAATTTTAACATGCGTTTTTCAAGACTGTTATATCTGTTGCTTCTTTTTCTCACGGTCGCCTGTGAGAAAGAAATCAAGGTGGATTTACCTCCCGCAGAAGCAAAGCTCGTGGTGGAAGGACGCATTGAACAGGACCAGATGGCTTATGTCATCTTGACCAACAGCACCGGTTTTTTTGAGCCAACCGATTTGACAAGTCTGGAAGGATTGTTTGTGCACGATGCCCGCGTCACAGTTACTGTAGATGGCATCCCATTCGTGTTACCAGAAACCTGCCTGAATGAATTGGAACCTGGTTTGCGCTCTGTCATTGCTGAAATGCTCGGACTTAACCTTGATAACAACCCGATCAACTACTGCGTTTACATCAACCCCATTTTAATCGGACAACCCGACAAAACCTACTTGCTTGAAATAGAAACAGGAGACGAAACTTACGAGGCAGAGACAAAAATACCGAACCCGGTAGCCTTGGATAGCCTTTGGTACGAGCCTGCGGTCGGCAATTCTCTGGGATTTGTATGGGCGCAAATTTCAGACCCCGATACCATTGGCAACGCCTACCGTTGGTTTGCCAGGCGAATTAACCCAGGTGCCGATGGCAATGACAAAGACAGCCGTTACATTCCTCCATTTGGGTCAGCTTTTCAAGACAAATTTATCAATGGTCAAACGTTTAGCTTTGGTTTTCAACGGGGCGAAGCCGACAATGAAGCGGAACTTCCACCAGAAGAACGGGGTTATTTTAAAACGGGCGACACCATCGTGATCAAGTTTACCAGCATCGACCAGCCGCACTACCAATTCTTACGAATTTTCGAAACAGAGGTATTCAACAATGGAAACCCATTTGCTGCTCCAACCTCCATCCCCTCTAATATCGAAGGCGGGGCTTTGGGTATATGGGGAGGCTATGGAGCCGCTTACGATACCATCGTTGCACTCCCACGATAAACATATTTGTCAGTCAGATGTCATTATTTACAGTTCAGTCTGTTAAATTTGCACGCAAGAAAATCAAACAAATCGAACCATGAGTGAAGAAGTCGAACACGTAAAATGCCTGATCATTGGGTCGGGACCAGCAGGATATACTGCGGCAGTTTATGCAGCAAGAGCAGATATGAAGCCCGTCATGTATCAAGGAATGCAACCAGGCGGTCAATTGATGGACACAACTGATGTCGATAACTACCCCGGTTATCCAGAAGGAGTCAATGGTCCTAAAATGATGGAAGACTTCAGAAAACAGGCCGAACGATTTGAAACAGATATTAGAAATGGTTGGGTCACTGGTGTAGATTTTACCGGTCCGGTTCACAAAGTAGTCATCGAAGACAACAAAACTGTTACAGCCGATTCCATTATCATTTCTACTGGCGCTTCTGCCAAGTGGTTGGGATTGGAATCAGAAATCAGGTTGCGTGACATTGGTGGTGGTGTTTCAGCCTGTGCCGTGTGTGATGGTTTCTTTTACAAAGGACAAGACGTTGTTATTGTAGGTGCTGGCGATACTGCGGCTGAAGAGGCTACTTACCTTGCCAAACTTTGCCGAAAAGTTTACATGCTCGTTCGAAAAGATGAATTCCGCGCTTCCAAAGCAATGGTTCACCGTGTGAACAAAGCAGAAAACATCGAAGTGATGTTCAACCATGAAATCAAAGAAGTACTGGGAGAAGATGGCGTAACAGGAGTTCAAGCCATCAACAACAAAACTCAGGAAGAAACAACATTGGACGTGACCGGTGTATTTATTGCCATTGGCCACAAACCCAATACAGACATTTTCAAAGGCTGGTTGGACATGGATGAGGTAGGTTATATCATCAACAAACCCGGTTCATCGCACACCAACATTGAAGGAGTTTTTGTTTCAGGAGATGCTGCTGATAAAGAATACCGACAAGCGGTAACTGCTGCAGGAACAGGTTGTATGGCCGCATTGGACGCGGAAAGATACCTGGCCGCAAAAGGCATACATTAAAAGTCATTCACTCATTGCTGAAAAGCCCTGCCCCGATAGCTATCAGGGCGGGGCTTTTGTTTTTGGCTACCCCTGTTATTCCCAGGAATTTGTACACCAGATAATTCTGTATAAATTTGACCGCTTTAGCAGATAATCTCAAACCACCAACCATGAACATAAGAACACTCATCTTTCCCTTGATGGCACTCACCCTGCTTTTCGGTTGTCAGAACGCTGAAAAACCAGCAGCAAAGGAAGAAACGCCTGTCGTTGAAGAAAAAACAGACGACTTTCAGTATCAAACGGAGCAATTTGCTGACTTAAAAATTGTTCGTTACAAGATTCCAGGATTTGACATGCTGCCTGCCTCACAAAAGGAGCTGGTGTACTATCTGACGCAAGCCGGTTTGTCTGGTCGCGATATTATCTGGGACCAAAACTACAAGCACAACCTCACAATAAGAAGAGCGCTTGAAAACATCGTCAACAATTACCAGGGAGACAAAGCTTCCGAAGATTACGAAAACTTCATGGTTTACACCAAGCGTGTTTGGTTCTCCAACGGAATCCATCACCACTACTCTATGAGTAAAATCATGCCCGATTTCAGCAAAGAATACCTTCAACAATTGCTGACTGAAACCAACACGGAATTGGCTGCTGAAATTGTAGACATTCTATTTGACCCTGAACTGGATGCAAAACGTGTCAACCTCGACCCAACCAAAGATTTGATTGGCGGCTCAGCAAACAACTTCTACGGTGATGGTGTGACTGAAAAGGATGTAGATGCTTACTATGAAGGAGTTATCGACAAAAGCGACAGCAAGCCAATCTCTTACGGATTGAACAGCCAGTTGGTAAGAGGAGAAGGCGATCAACTGGAAGAACGCGTTTGGAAATCAGGTGGCATGTACGGTGAAGCCATTGACAAAATCATCTTTTGGTTAGAAAAAGCGGTGACTGTTGCTGAAAATGACAAACAAAAGCACGCACTGGAATTGCTTGTCAAGTACTACCAAACAGGAGACCTGAAAACCTGGGACGAGTACAACATTGCCTGGGTAGCTGATGTAGAATCAAACGTAGACTACATCAACGGATTTGTTGAAGTTTATGGCGATGCGAAAGGATTCCGCGGCACTTACGAGTCGATAGTTCAACTTAAAGACTTCGAAGCCTCTGAAAGAATGCAGGTACTTTCTCAAAACGTACAATGGTTTGAAGACAACTCCTCCATAATGGATGAGCACAAAAAACCAAACGTAACGGGCGTAACTTATAAAGTAATCAACGTAGCTGGCGAAGCAGGTGATGCCTCCCCTTCTACCCCGATTGGTGTCAACCTTCCCAATGCCAACTGGATTCGTGCTTCTCATGGTTCGAAATCGGTTAGTCTTGGCAACATCGTTTTGGCTTACAGCAAGTCTGGCGGCAAAGGCATGTTGGCTGAATTTGCCTTTAGCGAAGAAGAAGTGGCCCGTACCGAAGAGCATGGCGACCTGGCTTCTAAATTGCACACTGCATTGCACGAAGTTGTAGGACATGCCTCTGGCAAACTCAACGATGGTGTGGGTACTCCAAAAGAAACGTTAAAAAACTACTCTTCTACTTTGGAAGAAGGACGTGCAGACTTAGTGGCACTGTATTACTTATTGAACCCTGAAATGGTTGAGCTTGGCCTCATGCCTTCTTTAGAAGTGGGTAAAGCGGAATACGATTCGTACATCAGAAATGGAATGATGGCTCAACTTCGCAGATTGGAGCCAGGAGCAGTGATTGAAGAAGCTCACATGCGTAACCGTCAATTGGTAGCGGCATGGTGCTTTGAAAAAGGAGTCGAAGAAAATGTGATTGAGCGTGTTCAACGTGACGGTAATACCTACTTCAAAATCAATGATTACGAAAAGTTGCAGGTATTATTTGGTGAATTGCTGCGAGAGATTCAGCGCATCAAATCTGAAGGCGACTACGATGCTGGCCGTGCTTTAGTGGAAGACTATGGCGTACAAGTTGACAAAGAATTACACGAAGAGGTGCTGCGAAGAAGCGAGAAATTAAACCTCGCTCCTTACGGTGGATTCATCAACCCGGTGCTGGTTCCTGTTGAAGAAAACGGTAAAATCGTTGACATTAAAGTAGAATACCCAGACGATTTCACCAACCAAATGTTGCAATATGCCAAAGAGTACTCCTTCCTGCCTAGCAAGAATTAGGAGCAACATTTAACGCATTATATAAAGAGGGTGTTTCGATTGTCGGAGCACCCTCTTTTTTTATTCCTCGACCAAAACGAAATATATTGCGACCAAATACACATTTAGCTCCTTTAATTTTGATAAATCCCTTCAGAATGGTAGCTTTATCCTACCTATTCTAAACCGCGTATTATGAAACAAACTTTACTTGCCCTTTCTATATTAAGCGTTCTCCTCTTTGCAGACATAAGCGCTTTCTCACAACAAGCCATTATTTTACCTCCCCACGCAAGTGTCTATTCAGGCTCGGCCAGAGGATATTGGTTTGTTGCACCTACTGATTTTACGATCACCGGATTGCGTGTGGCCCCTCAGGCAGGCGCAGGCCTTCAATACATTCAGGTAGTCGAAGTACTTGATCCCATGCCAATTGCCTTTACCGCTCAATCCAGTAATTTCAACCTCTTAAACTATACCAGCGGTTATGCCAATGGGCAAATAGTTCCAGTAAGCATCTCTATCTCAACGGGACAAACGATTGGTATACTGGGAACGGCCGGCACAGGTAATTCTTATGGCAATGGCCCCTCCAATGTAAGCATACTTGGCTTTCCTACTCAAATACAACGATTCGGCTACCAAGGCAATATCAACATCACACAAGCTCCGGTGGTTTGGGGCGTAGGCCCTGGCCTTGGAGGTCAAATTAGTCGGGTAGAATTGTACTACACTCCTTCTGTTGTTAGCAACTATCCTTATTGCCAGGATTTTGAATCAGGCAGCCAGGGTTGGAATGAAGGTGGCACCAACAACAGTTGGGAACTTGGAGCACCGGGCAACACCATCATCAACAGTGCCGCCTCTGGAACTGAAGCTTGGGTAACAAATTTGACAGGAGATCACAATTCGGATGAAGTATCAGCTGTGCTCGGACCTGAATTTGATTTTTCAGATCTGGTGGATCCGGCCATTTCGTTGGAAATTTTCTGGGATGCTGAAACAAGCTTTGATGGAGCCAACCTACAAACCTCTATCGATGGAGGAGCATCCTGGCAAACCGTTGGCGCATTTGGCAACCCCAACAACTGGTACAACAATAACAATGTAGAAGGACTCCTCTGGACGAATGATTTGCAGGGATGGTCTGGAGATGGAGGCACAGGCTCTGGTGGCTGGGTGACTGCAGAGAACGATTTCACTGGCCTCGCTGGTGCAGATAGCGTTTTGTTAAGAGTGGCTTTTGGCTCCAACAGTGCCGTAGAAAACGAAGGATTTGCTTTTGACAATATCTGCGTGGGAGAAACGGATGATGTGGGGATTTCCGAAATAATAGTAGCAGATTCTGTTTGTGGTGACGATTCTACCGCCTTTAGCGTGGTCGTCTGCAACTTCGGCATCCATACCCAAAACAACTTTACCGTAGCCTGGAACATCAATGGTAGTCCCGGCAGCATGCCATACACCAACACCCTCACAGTAGGCCAATGCGACACCATTGTTGTGTCCTATGAAAACACCGAAGCAGGAGGTCTCTACGACTTTGAAGCATGGACCAACTTAACCGGAGATGTAAAAATCACCAACGACACCGCAGAGCAGGACAGTATATTGTTTTATGAAATTCCTGTTGGCAGCATCCACGGTGGTGGCACCATCTGTGCTGATGGCACCACTATTGTGACAATCGACCTTACAGGAGGTGGACCATGGACATTTGGATACACTGATTCGACCAATCAAACCTTCATTAACAACGTAGGAACAAGTCCTTACAACTTAACTACAAATCAACCTGGTTTGTACACTCTCGTTGCCATGATCGATTCCAATGGGTGCGCGGCAAATATCCTAACCGGCAGCGCTACTGTTGTTGTGAATCCATTACCCGTTATCTCTCTTGGCTCAGATACCACAATCTGCGGTTCAGAAACATTGGATCCTGGAGCAGGTTTTTCAAGTTATGTTTGGCACGATGGTTCTACCAACCAAACCTTTTTGGCCACTACGAACAACTCGTATTCTGTAACGGTTACGGATGCCAATGGATGTACGGATTCTGATACAATCAACCTCAACGCCAACCCGCTGCCCGTGGTCAACCTTGGCGCAGACATTGAATTGTGTGAAGGAGAGTCTTCTACCATTGATGCCGGAGCAGGTTTCATCGGATATTTGTGGAGCGATACTTCCAACGGACAGATACTCTCGGTTAACATGCTTGGCACCTACAGTGTTACTGTTACCGACTTTAACGGTTGCCAGGGTAACGATGCAATTGAGGTAACCGGAATCAATCCGTTGCCGACCCCCGACCTTGGGCCTGACCTTTCGGTTTCTCCAAGCACCATTGTCACATTGGATCCTGGCGTTTTCAGTTCATACATTTGGCAGGATGGCACAACCACAACCCAAACTTTCAATCCGACCTTTTCAGGAACTTATTGGGTCGAAGTGACAGATGACAACGATTGCATGAAAAGAGATTCAATGGTTCTCGATTTATGGCCAAATGGAATCACCGCTTTGGGCAATCAAGGTGTGATAAAATACTACCCTAACCCAACGGATGGTCTTTTAAATATTGAACTACTTGAGATGGCCGGAGCCAATTTAGATATTCACGTCACCAACATAAGTGGCCAAATCCTCAAAAAACGTGTGTTGACTAAATTGTCCAACAATTCCACCATTACTTTAGACCTATCCGATTTGGCTAAAGGAATCTACTTCCTCCAATTTTCGAACAACGAAAAATCAGTCACTCAGCGTATCATAGTTCATTGACCTTTCTGATTTTAAGCTTTAAAAAGGGTTCTGATAGCTATCGGAACCCTTTTTTTATTTCGCTTATCTACAATAAATATATATTAATCTATAAAAAATTGGCCTTTAACGATGATTTGGATATTTTTGTCATAGATATAAACTGCTATATTAAAAAATGACCTTATGAAAAAAATCTACACTTCACTCATTTTAATTCTGACTATGGGTGCCTTTTCCAGTTACGGCCAGGGAACGGTAACCACTGTCCCTCCACTCAATGGAGGAAATGGTTCTGGTGGAACCACATTTAACCTAAACACCAATGTACCCATCATCATTGACTCGTTTTACCAGGCTTTTCAGTCGGTAGCGGGACAATCGGTACAAGTTTGGTACAATACAACCGCAATTAATGGAGCCCCAACTATCAATGCAGCCAATGGCTGGGTACAAGTGGGTACCTCTGTCTCGGTAAATGGAATCAGCGTAGGGCTGACTCCTACACTTCAGCCAATCCCACAAAATTACGGATTGATGATGCCAGCTGGCGCAACCTGGGGTTTCTATATAGGAAACTCTGTTAACACCAGTGTTATTTACACGACTTTCGGGAGTGGCGCAACGTCATTCACCGATGGTACTGTTACCATCACCAATGGCCCAAGTGTAGGTTATGGTGGAGCCATTCCAAACCCAACTTTCTCTACTCGTCAGTGGAACGGTTCAGTGATTTACTCGCTTGCTATTGTTGACCAATACCCCTACTGCCAGGATTTTGAAGGCGGTGACGGTGGTTGGGCCTCAGGTGGAACCAACAACGAATGGGAATTAGGTACACCTTCCAACACGATCATCAACTCAGCTTCCTCTGGAACTGAAGCATGGGGTGTTGACTTGGATGGAGACTACCCAACCAACATGCAAGCTTCAGTTACCAGCCCTAACTTCGACATGACTTCTTTGAATAACCCACACATCAGTATGGATGTTTGGTGGGAGTCTGAATTTAGCTGGGACGGAGCCAACCTCGAATATTCTATCGATGGTGGATCTAGCTGGACTACTGTTGGTTCAACAACGAGTGCCGGTACTAACTGGTATACCAACAACGATGTTGACGGACTTTCCTGGTCTTCTTCAGATGAAGGTTGGACAGGCCGAAACGGTACCGGTTCTACTGGTGGATCCAATGGTTGGGTTACTTCTGAGCACCCACTTACCGGACTTGCAGGTCAAGGAGACGTATTTATGCGTGTCAACTTTGGTTCTGATGGTTCTGTCGTTGATGAAGGATTTGCCTTTGATGATGTAATCGTTGCTGAATTAAATGATGTTTCCATCGTTGAGATTCTTGCTGACGATTCTATTTGTGGCTCACCAAGCGATACGATTTGGGGTGTTGTTACCAACAATGGTATAAACGACCAAACAGGTTTCTCTATCGGTATTGATACCAACGGAACATCAAGCACCTTTACATACACAGGAACATTGTCCATTAAAGATTTGGATACCATCCCCTTGCTCACTTTCAATTCTGAGAATGGCGGTCTATACAATGTTTCCGCATGGACCAACCTATCAGGCGATGACAACATCAACAACGATACTGCCTATGCAGACAGTATTGTTCGATTTAGTCTACCAACGGGTTTCGTACACGGTGGCGGTTCTATCTGTGCTGACAGCATATTCGACATCACCATTGACATTACTGGTAACGGACCATGGGTATTGGGCTATTCTGATTCATCAACGAATACTTTCGTTTCTGGTATTACTACTTCACCTTATACAGTTACTACAAACGTTGGTGGTGTTTATAGCTTAGTTTCTATTCTTGATGTGAACGGTTGCCAGGCAACATCACTGACAGGGAATGCCACACTGATTGTCAACGCACTTCCAGTAATCGACCTTGGTCCTGACAGTACTTTCTGTGGTACTCAGTTGTTGGATCCGGGAGCAGGCTTTACCAGCTACCTGTGGCAAGATGGTACAACAACCACTCAAACATTCCTCGCTAACGCCAACGACAACTATGCCGTAACGGTAACTGATGGCAATGGATGTACTGGATCTGATGATGTTGACTTGAACGCCAACCCTTTACCAGTTGTAAACCTTGGTGCTGATATCGAATTGTGTGAAGGAACGTCTTCTACTTTGAATGCTGGTCCCGGATTCCTTGGATATGTATGGAGTGACTCAACAACAGGTCAAATCCTTTCTGTGAATACATTGGGTACCTACAGTGTATCTGTTACTGATTTCAACGGTTGCCAGGGAACTGATGCCATCGATGTGACTGCTATCAATCCATTGCCTGTGCCAAGCCTTGGCCCAAACTTATCAGTAGCTCCTGGAACTTCTGTAATCCTGGATCCAGGTGCATTTAGCTCTTACCTATGGCAAGATGGTACAACTACTTCACAGCAGTTTAATGTTGCTTTTAATGGAACATACTATGTTGAAGTTACTGACTCCAATGGCTGTATGGCTTCTGATACTGCGGAAGTTATTTTCTGGCCATCTGGTATAGGAACTATCGGTAGCGAAAGTTCAGTGAACCTCTACCCTAACCCAACTTCAGGTGTATTGAACATCGAGTTAACGGGCGTAAAGGGTCAAAACATTGAATTGAACGTTCTGAACGTACAAGGAAAAGTGTTGAAACAAGAGCGTTTAAGCAACTTGGCTGACGAGCACAACGAACAATTGGATTTGAGCGGAATGGCTAAAGGACTTTACTTCGTAGAATTGAAAAACGATGAAGGCTCTGTAGTACAGCGCGTTACAGTAAAATAAGATAAAACATTCGTTTTATCATCCAAAAAAGGGGCTGTCTCATAAGTAGAGACAGCCCCTTTTATATTTACCCCCAAGCACCCACTTCGCCAAAACAGCAATAAGTTACCATCAATCTTTCTTTTTCTTCGACAAACAGCAAAAAAAGCTTTTGTCAGGTAAAAAAACTTTATACTTTAGTCTCCTGTGCTTCCCAGGCGCAAAACAAGTATTAGAGCAAATTTTTACTTACAATTAATTGTTAGCAATATGAAGAAGCTGCTGCTGTTGCCGTGGGTGCTGTTTATTTCTGTCACCTCATTTTCTCAAGTCAGTATTTTTCCCTGGAACGAAGACCTTGAAAGCGAAGTTCAATGTGGAACTGGATGTACCAGTGTTTGCAACCTCGCTGGAGACATGACCAATGACCCTTCCGCCACCCGAGACTGGTTATCCGATCGCGGAGGTACAGGTTCAGGAGGCACAGGCCCCACCGTGGATCATACCTTAGGCACCACCTTGGGATACTATGTTTATTCAGAACTTTCTGGATGTGGTGGTCAAACCTGGATGCTTAGCAGCCCCTTTTTCGATTTCTCTTCGATTACTTCACCAAAATTGTCGTTTTGGTACCACATGGCCGGAGACCCATTGGATATGGGAGATGTCATCACCGAAGTCCACATTGGCCAAAACGGTGTTTACACACAGCTAGACACCATTTCTGGAGTGCAGCAAGCCAGCCAAACTGACCCTTGGTTGGAAAAATTACTGTGCTTATCTGCATACGGTTCAACGGATTCCGTTCAATTCAGATTGCGCTACATCAATTCCAACACCTTTGGCGGTGATGCCGCTTTGGATGACTTCTCTGTCTTTGCAGCAGTGCCGAATGATGTCGCAGTAACTTCCATCGATGGACCACAAGACGGCTGTGGACTTTCTGCAACAGAAACAGTTACCATCACCGTAGAGAATCTGGGAGCAGCTTCCCAAACCAACATTCCTATTCAATACCGCACCAACGGAGGTACCACCCTCAGCGCTGGCATACTTGCCGGACCTCTTGCCGCTTGCGGAGGAACAGCAACTCATACTTTTACAGCCAACTTGTCTACCGCTCAGACATACAATTTTGAAGTTTGGACCAATCTGGTAGGTGATGCCGTTCCATCCAACGATACGGCCACAGCAGCAATCACAAACATCACATTAGTAAGCACCTTCCCCTATTCTGAAAGCTTCGAAGGCGGAGCTGCTGGTTGGGATGACGATGGCAACAGCAGCAGTTGGGCCGTTGGTGCGCCAGCCGGAACTGTTATCAACAGCGCATCTGATGGCACGCAAGCCTGGACAACAAACCTTGCTGGTGGCTACAATCAACCCGAACAATCTTGGGTGCGAAGCCCTTGTTTTGATTTAACTGCGATTACAGATCCTGAAGTGATTGTAGATGTTTGGTGGGATTCCGAATTTTCCTGGGATGGTTCCAACATCCAATCTTCCATAGATGGTGGACAAAACTGGACCAATGTAGGTTCTACGACCAGTGGCGGATCCAATTGGTACAATGACAACAGTGTCAATGGATTGAACAACAATGGTTTTGCGACTCCGGATGATGGATGGTCAGGAACAGGCGGCACAGGAAGTGGCGGCTGGGTTACAGCCTCGCATGACTTAACTGGCCTTGGCAGCCAATCAAGTGTTTTATTACGAGTCACCTTTGGTTCAGATGGCGGAGGAGCTGTCGGCAATGGATTTGCATTTGACAAATTCACTGTGCGACAAAAACCATTAAATGATGCAGGTGTTGCTTCCATTGATGGACCAAGTGTCGTATGTGGAGCAAGTTCTACTGACACGGTCACCATTACAATTTCCAATTCCGGAGCTAACACGATATTAAATATCCCCATCTCCTACAGTGTCAACGGAGGCTCATTTACCAGTGCGGGCATCTCTACAGACTCTATCCAGGCAGGAAATTCCGGAACGTATAGTTTCCCTGTAACTTTTGGTGCAGTTGGCAACAACACGCTGTCTGTAACAACTGTTTACCCCGGAGACCCTGACAATAGCAATGATACAGCCTCTGGTACTGTACTGGCGAATCAACTGGTAAGCACCTACCCTTATTCCGAAGGTTTTGAAGGAGGAAATGGGGGCTGGAACGACTTTGGTTCAGCTAGTAGCTGGGCCCTTGGAACACCCGCCAACCCGACAATAGTCGGAGCAGCTGGAGGCACCCAGGCTTGGATCACCAATCTAACCGGACAATACAACCAACCTGAACAATCCTGGGTACAAAGCCCTTGCTTTGACTTTACTTCCTTGACCAATCCAGAAGCATTGGTAGACGTATGGTGGGAAAGTGAATTTAGCTGGGATGGTGCCAATGTGCAATCATCCATTGACGGTGGTCAGAGCTGGGCCAATGTTGGTTCCACCACCAGTGGGGGAACCAACTGGTACAATGATGCCACCATTAATGGCTTTACTGCCAATGGATTCGTCCCCACGGCTCACGGCTGGTCAGGCGCTACAGCAACCGGTAGCGGTGGCTGGGTCAACGCCAAGCATGACCTGACTGGTCTTGGAGGACAATCATCAGTATTGTTGCGTGTTACCTTTGCCTCTGATGGCGGAGGTGGTGACGATGGATTTGCCTTTGACAACTTCATGATTCGTGAGAAGCCGTTAAATGACCTAGCTATTTCCGAGATTCTTGCTCCTGGAGACGGCTGCGGATTAGGAAATGAGTCCGTTGAAGTAGTCGTTGGTAACTTCGGAGCAAATGCTCAAAGCACCTTTTCTGTAAGCTTTCAGGTAAATGGAGGAAGCATTATTACACAAAACTTTACCTCCACTACTGTAGCCGCATTGGACACCATCCACCTGCCTTTAGACTCGTTGATGGATCTTTCCACCCCTGGGCCGAATACTGTACTAGTTTGGACAACACTTGCGGGCGACCAAGACACTTCTAACGATACTTTGTCTACAACCATCACACACGAGACCAACACCATCGCCACCTTCCCGCATTTGGAAGATTTTGAGACTTTTACCACCACGACCAATGCAACAGGAGCCGCGAACGGCTGGGTACTTGACCCAACCAATACCACTGCATTATTTCGCTGGAACCCGGATGTGGGTGGCACTCCTTCAGGAAGCACCGGCCCAAGTGTTGATCATACCTTGGGAACCGCTTCAGGGCGCTATGTGCACACTGAGGGTTCATCTGGTGGCACAGGAGCAGTAGCTACATTAACAAGCCCTTGTATTGATTTGAATCCATTGACCAACCCGGTCATGGAATATTGGTACCACATGTATGGTGCAAACATGGGCACCCTGGATGTTGAAGTCAATTCTGGAGGTGTCTGGACGGTAGTTCAATCCATCACGGGCCAACAACAAACTATTAATGGAGATCCATGGTTATCATCTTTTATTAACCTGGGAGCTTATTCCGGCCAATCGATTAAGGTTAGATTCACAGGGACCCGTGGAAACGGTTTCAACAGCGACATGGCCGTTGATGACATTCGCCTCTTTGATGCACCACTGAACGATGCCGGGGTTATTGCATTGGATGCTCCTGCCACTGTCATCAGCGCAGGAACACAGAACGTGGAAGTATCAGTTGAGAACTTTGGGTTTGATACCCTGGTCTCCGCTACCGTCAATTGGGAAGCCAACGGATCAGCTCAAACACCATTTAGCTGGACGGGTTCTCTAGCCCCAGGAAACACAAGCACCAACAACAACATTGGTTCGTTCAACTTCCCGGCAGGGTTAACACAATTGACGTTCTACACGTCTTCTCCCAACGGAACAACGGATGACGATACCAGCAATGACACACTAGAAACGTTTGTTTGTACTCCCCTATCCGGCACCTATACTGTTGGGGCCACAGGAGATTTTGACGACATGTCCGAAGCGTTGGCCATATTACAAACATGTGGAGTCAATGGACCAGTTACAATAAATGTACAGACTGGTGCCGGACCATTTAGTGGACAATTGATATTCACTGCCATAACCGGAGCAAGCAGCACGAACACCGTCACCTTCAATGGGGCCGGAGAAACGATTACACACACTGCTCTTTTTTCTGACAAACGAATTATAGGGTTTGACGGGGCGCAATACATCACCCTGGACAGCTTTAAAATCACCAGTGGAAGTCCAACTTACGGCTATGGTATTCACCTAAAGAACAGTTCTGATAACATCACCATTCAAAACTGTTGGATTGATCTAGCCAACATTACCAGTACTAGTTCAACGAACTCTGGTGGTATTGTTGCTAGTAACTCTAATACCAGTACAACAACGGATGGAGACAACACCAACTTTAGCGTTTTCCAAAACAACCTTATCAGTGGAGGTTCAGGTGGTTCACCTTACCAAGCAATTTATTTGAATGGTCAAGGAACCGGTGCCGATTGTAAGGGGAACCAAATTCTCAACAATGAAATGGTTGACTTTTATCGCTATGGTATCTACTTCGATGAAGTGGATAGCGCCACGGTTTCAGGCAATGAAATGCATCGACCAAGCCGAACCACTGGTACCACTACTCAAATGATAACCACTCAAGGCAAGACTGAGCGCTGTTTAATTGAGAAAAATGAAATGCACAACTCCAACGGTGGACAATTAACATCAACGTCCACTTTCTATGGTATGTATTCTACCAGTAATGATGCTGACCCAGGAGACGAAAATGTATGGGTAAACAACATCCTGTACGACATCAACCACAATGGTACTGTCTATGCGATTTACAACTTTAGTAGTAACGGTCAATGGTACTACCACAACACCGTGTCTTTGGACAACACCACTGCGACCGGTGGCACAACCCGTGGATTTTACCAAACCACCACCGCGAGTAACCTGGACTTTAGAAACAACATCATCTCTGTTACAAGAGGTGGTACGGGGGTAAAACATGGTATATACCTCAACAGTACTGGTACCGCAATTAATTCTGATTTCAATGACATTTATGTGAATAGCGCAGGTTCAGGCACACAAAGTGTAGGCCGATATGGAACAACTAGCTATGCCACCATGGCCAACTGGCAAACCGCCAACACCAATGCCTATGATCAGGCCAGTGTGAGCGTTGACCCATTCTACGTTAACGTGGCAAGTGGTAACTTAATTCCAAACCAAACCTCGGCCAATAATATTGGAACCAACCTTGGTATTGCTGACGACTTTAGTGGCGCAGCAAGGGGAGTTACCCCTGACCCAGGCGCACTTGAATTTGATGTGGCGACCAACGATGCAGGTGTTACAGAATTAGTTGCCCCCATTAGTGGAGCGGCCTTCCCAGGATGTGGGCTATCTGCCAGTGAGAGCATCACTGTTGCCGTCAAGAACTTCGGTACCACAACCATCACGAGCATTCCCGTATCGTATGTAATCAACGGTGGAACCCCGGTAACGCAGACGTTTACAACAAGTATCCTTTTCAATGATACAGTCCACCTGACGTTTAGCACGCCAGCCAACTTGTCGACATCATTGAACTACACGCTGGACTTCTACACGTCATTGACAGGAGATGGAGATAATTCAAACGATACATTAAATGATGGTCTGAACATGGGACAGACGGCTCCATACATTGAAGACTTCGAAACGTTTGGTGCCTTCTTTAGCAGTACCTATGCCAATGATTGGTCCACTTTCAATAGCAACGGCAACACATCCAACCCACGATGGGAGGCTGAAGATGCTAATGGGGCCAATGAAAATTCAGGCGGCACAGGACCAGCTTTTGACAACACCTTCTTCGGCTCTGCCGGTGGACATTACATGTACATGGAGACATCCTCTCCTGCTGGACTTGGCGACACTGCCTATCTGGTAACACCATGTATTGACATGAGCGCTATCCTTAATCCTTATATGGAATTTCACTACCACATGTTCGGAGCCGCCATGGGCAACCTTTACACAGAAGTCTACAGCAATGGCTCCTGGATTAGAGTCGATTCAATAATTGGCCAACAACAGCCAGTTCAGACCGATCCGTGGGGATCGAAAATTATCAACTTATGCGACTTTACTGGCGAAATCATTCGCGTACGTTTCTGCGGAGCTGCTGGCTCAACGTTCACATCGGACATGGCGATTGATGATTTTAGTATTTACGACCAGCCTCCATTTAACGATGCCGCAATTACCGATTTTACAACAACACCTGATGGTGGCTATTGCACCACTCCCCTCTCACAGGTGGTAGCTCAAAGTTTTGGAGCAACCGTGGCCAACATAGGCACAGAAGACAATACCAACGTAACACTCGATCTGAATGTTGGTACACTGTCTGAAACAGCTAACCTGGGAACCATGCTGGCTTGTGACGATGATTCTACGCACAGTTTTAGTGGAACATTTACAGCAACTGCTACTGGCAGCTACCCCGTAGTGTTAACGGTGGGAATTACCGAGCTAGATGCAGTTTCCTCAAACGACACTGCATTGGCAGAGTTCGTAGTAACGGACACCGTTTATTCACGTGACGACAGCACCTTCACCAATGGTATTGGTAGTACAACAGGTATCCTTGAAATAGGACAATTGTTCGACTTCAACGCACCGGACACGTTGACTTCAGTGTCTTTCTTCCTGCAAGCTCCGGTTATAGGAGACTCCGTTAGGGTATTCGTTTACAACTATAACAATGGACCTACAACTAAGGTAGATTCTTCCGGAAGTATTCTCATTACTGGGCCAGGATGGTACACTGAACACTTCTGTGACCTGATACTTCCAGCAGGACAATACTTTGTAGCAGTTGAACAATTGGTTGGTATCAACAACATGACCCTTGGGTACACTTTGGATAAGTTTACCGACAGCACCGCCTATTTTGGCACTGGTGGAGGTACATGGTCAACACTTGAATCAGCAGGTTTCCCCTCAGCACTACTGCTGAGAGCCAACGTTGGACATACTTTGCAACTGGCCATTATTGGAACAGACAGCATTTGCGCTGGCGATATGTCCACCATCACAGCCAACAGTGGTTTTGCCGGATACTCCTGGTCAACTGGGAGTACCACAGCAGCCATCACAACGGGCACTGCCGGTACTTACACAGTAACTGTAACTGCAGGAAATGGATGTACGCAAACGGGAACATTCACAGTAGTGGTCAATTCTCTGCCAGCGCCAAACATTACCGGAAGCACCAATGTTTCTTGTAATGGAGGCAATGACGGAAGCGCCACAGCTACCGGAACGAATGGAAATACACCTTACTCCTACCTGTGGTCAAATGGAACAGCGACAGCCACTGCCAGTGGACTGGCTGCGGGCACATACACTGTAACGGTGACCGATGATAATGGATGTGTGGATACCACAAGTGTCACCATATCTGAACCAACAGTACTTTCCGCATCATCGGTAGTTGATAACAATGCCTCTTGTAATGGCGTGGCAGACGGTGGAGCAACAGCTTCCGCTTCTGGAGGAACACCTACCTACACCTATGCCTGGTCCAATGGAGCAACTACCGCATCTATAACAGGTGTTGTTGCCGGCACTTATACTGCGACCGTAACTGACGCGAATGGCTGTACCGCCACCACTTCAGTAACTATAACGGAACCTGTAACACTGGTTGCTGCTGGTACAATAATCGACCAAGTTTCTTGTAATGGATTTAGTGACGGTGTAGCAACAGCTTCCGCCACTGGCGGTACCATGGCCTACACATATGCCTGGTCAAACAGTGCTACAACAGCTACCATTACCGGTGTTATTGCGGGCACTTACTCTGTGACCATCACGGATGCCAATGGTTGTACCGACTCTGCATCAGTGACCATTATCGAACCAACCACAATGGTGTCAAGTGCAGTAGTAGACAACAACGTTTCCTGCTTTGGTTTCTCAGACGGAGGTGCAACCGCATCCGGTACTGGAGGAACATCGCCCTATGCCTATGCATGGTCGAATGGTGCGACAACAGCCTCCATCACTGGAGCAGCTGCCGGAGCTTACTCTGTAACTATCACTGATGCCAACGGATGTACGGATAGTTCTTCCGTGGTCATCACCGAACCAACGTTTATCTCCGTGAGTGCGATAGCAGACAGCAATGCATCTTGTAACGGCTTTACCAATGGTGGAGCTACCGGTTCTGCCTCAGGAGCAACACCTCCTTACACCTACTTGTGGAGCAATGGAGCTACCACGGCAGTCATCACTGGATTAGCAGCTGGAACTTATACCATGACAGCCACTGACGCCAACGGTTGTTTCCAATCATCTGGAGCCGTTACGATAACTGAACCAACCCTCTTAACAACCGCCATTGACTCCATCCACAATGTTACCTGTGGTGGCGCAGACGGAGCAGCCAGAGTGGTTGCATCAGGAGGAACCTCACCTTACACTTACAACTGGCCAAGTGGCGGAACAAACGCCCTTGACACTGGTTTGTTCGCGGGTACGTATACCGTAACGGTCACCGATGGCAATGGATGTACTGACACGGTTTCAGGAACCATCACACAACCTTCATCTTTGGCTATTTCGATTGCCTCAATTCAAGATGTAAGCTGTAACGGACTCAGCGATGGTTCTGCCACAGCGGCTGCCGCAGGAGGAACAGGCGCCTACACTTATGCCTGGTCCAGTGGCTCAACAACCGCCTCTGAAACAGGGCTTGCCGCAGGCACCTACACCGTATCAGTTTCTGATGCCAACGGTTGTCTGGTGGTCGACTTTGCCGTGATTGGTGAACCAGCCGTGTTGGTTGTCGCAACAGCAGTAGACAACAATGTTAGCTGCAACGGTGTATTAGATGGTGGGGCTACAGCTTCTGCTACTGGCGGAACAACTCCATACACGTACGCTTGGTCAAATGCAGCTACAACAGCTTCCATTACGGCTGTTGGTGCAGGCACTTACACGGTTACAATTACGGATGCCAACGGTTGCACGGACTTTAGTTCAGTAACGATATCAGAACCGACTGTATTGGTTGCCTCTGCTACAGTAGACAACAATGTCTCTTGTAACGGCCTTTCTGACGGAGGAGCAACAGCTTCTGCTACCGGTGGAACTTCCCCTTACACATACGCATGGTCGAATGCTGCAACAACAGCCTCCATAACTGGTGTTGCTGCTGGCACGTACACTGTAACAGTGACTGATGCCAACGGTTGTACCGACAACAGCTCAGTAACAATTACAGAGCCTGCTGTTTTGGTTTCATCCGCAGTAGTCGATAATAACGTCAGTTGTAACGGTCTTTCCGATGGTGGTGCTACGGCCTCTGCCACAGGTGGAACAACACCCTACACTTACGTTTGGTCAAATGCCGCAACCACCGCTTCCATTACGGGAGTTGTTGCAGGCACCTACTCGGTCACAGTAACCGATGCCAACGGATGTTCAGACAACAGCTCTGTGACAATTACAGAGCCACCTGTGCTGGTTAGTGCAGCGGTTGTTGACAACAATGTCAGTTGTAACGGATTTACCGATGGCGGTGCAACGGCCTCTGCTACTGGTGGAAGTGGAACTTACACGTACGCCTGGTCCAATGCAGCCACTACCGCGTCTATAACGGCAGTTGCAGCAGGAACCTACACGGTAACAGTTACTGATGCCAACGGATGTACGGACACGTCAACTGCTGTCATTACAGAACCTACGGCATTGACCAATACCATGACCAGTGTTGGTGTTACTTGCTTCGGAGGAAGTGATGGTTCAGCACTAGCTGCGGCTGGTGGAGGAACCTCTCCTTATGGTTACTTGTGGAACACTGGTGCTACTACTGATTCTATTTCGAGCTTAATGGCCGGAACATATACCTTGACTATCACTGATGGCAACGGCTGTACCTTGACAGATTCAGTTGTAATTGGAACTATCAATCAATTGCCAATAGTCAACCTGGGTGATAGTAACACGATTTGTGTGGGTGACACGCAACTGCTGGATGCAGGAGCAGGCTTCACGGCTTACCTCTGGTCTAACGGTGCACTATCTCAATCCGTTCAGGTAGATTCTGCGGGTTCATATTGGGTCAACGTAACCGATTCCAATACTTGTACGAACAGCGACACGTTTAACCTCTTCCATCATCCTGAAATTGTCATTGATGTAGATTCAGTGGACGCTGATTGTGGCGCTGCCAATGGTCAAGCTACTGCTAATGTCACTGTCGGAGGTGGCGGTTATGCCTACTTGTGGAGTAATTCTGGAACTACCGCTACCATTACAGGTCTGAGCGCAGGAGCTTATCTGGTGACAGTTACCGATGCCAATGGCTGCAGCAATGTTGCCGCTGGACTGGTCAACAATGTTGGCGCTCCATCCGTGACATCTACCTCTACAGACGTAAGTTGCTTTGGAGCCATGGACGGTTCTGCCAGTGTTACTGCGACAGGAGGAAGTGCTCCTTACACCTACTTGTGGAGCAATGGTGCCACGACCGCTTCGATTAGTAACCTCGGACCTGGAACCTACACCATTGACGTAACTGACAGTACAGGATGTATTGCTTCTGACGTTGTCATTATCACTGAGCCTACAGCTATCACAGCAGCTATCATAACAATTGATGCCAACTGTGGTACTAACGATGGTTTCATCACCATGACGGTGACGGGTGGTGTTCCACCTTACACCTACCTGTGGGATGACGCAATGGGACAAACTACCGCAAACGCTGACAGCTTAACAGCCGGAATATACAACGTTACCATCACCGATGGCAGCGGATGTTCGGTGGTTGAGACTGTTGGCATCAACAACATCGGTGCGGCCAGCTTGTCCTTTGGGCAGGTAGACGTTACCTGTGCCGGAGGAAGTGATGGAGAAGCCACTGTTACTGCGACAGGCGGAATTGCACCTTACACTTACGCCTGGGATGACCCAGCCAACCAAACCACTGCAATTGCAACGGGTCTTGGTGAAGGAACCTTTAATGTAGTCGTTACTGATTCTGCAGGTTGTGTTTCAACGGGTAGTGTTATCATCGGACACATCAACGAACTCCCGATTGTGGACCTCGGACCTGACACAACTATTTGCAACGGCCTCCAACTCGAGTTGGATGCTGGAACGGGTACTGCCTACATTTGGTCGACTGGCGCAACGACTCAAAACATCTCCGTTGATTCTACAGCCACTTACTCTGTTACAGTAACAGATGGCAACGGATGTGATGGAGTTGGATCAGTCACGATTACTGTGGACGGTGTTTGTCCGGGAATTGGAGATCTGAACAAAGAAGTTTCTGTCACCTACTACCCTAACCCAACCGATGGAATTTTGAACATGGAGATTGAAGGATTGCAAAATGAAGATCTGCAAATCACTGTCTTCACGGTTCAAGGTCGTGTGGTGTTGGAAGAGCAAGTTGACCAATTGACCAACATCCATTTCCACCAAATCGATTTGGGCACGCAGGCACAAGGCATTTACTTCGTGCGCCTGTCAACCGAAAACTACTCTAAAGTAGAGCGTATTTCCGTTCAATAATTGTTTCGCCTAGCTAATGGAAAGAGGCCGTCCTTCAGGGGATGGCCTCTTTCTTTTTAAACCGTGTGCTGGCCTTACTTTCACAGAACAGAAACCTTTGTATATTTGAGTCGTACTACGCTTAAGGAAATCCTGCCATTCATCTATTTTGTTAGCCTTGCTTTCAAACAGCCTCATCGAAACTCCACCATTCATCTTTAGTGAGCCCCACTTTTTTCAGCTCTTGGGTCAGTAAGATTTGCGTCTATGAAGTTATTATTTTCGACAGTTGTCTTTTGCCTATTTATCAGCGCTGCTTTTTGTCAGACTTATGTCACCACACTCCCCTGGAGCAATGACCTTGAATCTGAAGCATTGTGCGCCACCAATTGTGCTGCCACGTGCAATTTGTCCAGCGGTTTTTCCAATGACCCGACAGCAAACAGGGATTGGTTGGTGGACAATCAAGGAACAGGTTCACCAGGCACGGGTCCGGGACCACAAGGTTTCAATACTGGGATGGACCACAACCCTGGGACACTTAGTGGAAAGTACCTGCTTTGCGAAACCACCAGTCCATGCCAAACGGGTGCAGACACCTGGGGAGTCATCAGTCCTTACTTCGACTTGTCGCTTTACAATGATCCGATTCTCTCTTTTTGGTACCACCTCTACGGAGCCAATGTAGGCAACATGCATTTTGATGTGGATACTACTCAAGGGCAAGGCGCCTGGGTGACCGATTTTATTCCAGCATGGACAGACGACATTGATTTGTGGCAAGAACAGGTTATTTCATTGGCTGTATTCAGCCAGGATTCTGTTCGATTTCGAATTCGTTACGAAGGCAACACTGGCTTTCAGGGAGATGCTGCATTGGATGATTTTTTCTTGTACCAGTTTCCTCCTGTTGATTTACTGCTGGTCTCGGTCGACAATCCTACATCCGGTTGTGCCCTCGACACCAACGAAGCCATCACCTTCACGTTGCAACAACTGGGAGCATCCACCTTGGCTGTCAACGACACCATTGTTGCCTCTTTTACTTATAGTTCCCCTACGGTTACCAGCACCACCATCACTGAAGACATTATACTCACAAGCGCGTTGGGGCCAAACGCATTTTTGACTTACACATTTACAGGCGTTGTCAATTTTTCGGCAGTGGACACCTTTAGTATTGTGGCGGCAGTCACACACACTGATGACACCCTGTTTAACAACAACGACTCCATCTTCGATCTGGTTGAAAGCCTGCCAGCCATAAACGGCTTCCCCTATTTTGAAGATTTTGAAGGAGGCCAAGGCGGTTGGTTGGATGCAGGAGTCGGCAACTCCTCGTGGGCATTCGGAGAACCCAACAAGAATGAAATTGTGGGTGCAGCTTCCGGCACAAAGGCTTGGGTTACCGGAGGACTTGGAACAGGCGAGTACAACGTCAACGAGGCATCGATCATCGAAAGTCCCTGCTTTAACTTCACCAACATTGCACCCGACCCGTGGATTTCTTTGAGTGCCTGGTGGGACAACGAATACAGCTGGGATGGTGCCCGACTGGAATACGCAACCGCACCCGATGGCCCCTGGACCACTTTAGGGCAAGATGGCGACCCTCACAACTGGTACAACGATAGCACCATCAACGCCTACGGCTCCGGAACACAACCAGGATGGAGTGGCACGAGTTTCAACTTTGGCTCACAAGGCTGGGTCACCGCCAAGCATGAGCTACCGACTGCACTGGTGGGTGAATCAAATGTATTTTTCCGCGTACGCTTTCAATCCGATGTTTCCGTGACCTTCGATGGCTTTGCATTCGACAACGTGGCCATCAGCACACCACCTACCCTGGACTTGGGTAATGACACCCTGGTTTGTGGTAATTTTTCATTGGAATCTGGATTTACCACAGGAACCTTTGACTGGAGCACAGGTAGCACAGACCCCAACGTGTTGCTGACCAACAACAACCTGCTCAACGATACGGTGTTGGTCGAACTCACTTACACCGACTCCCTGGGATTTTGCGATACTGACACGATTCAGGTCATGCTCATGCCCAGCCCAATTGTATCCTTACCAAACGACACCACAACATGTCCAAACGCCTCCATTCAGTTGGATGCAGCGATCGGCTCTGCCAATCCCTACTCCATTTTATGGTCTACCGGAGAAACCCTGGCGGATTCCATCACAGTTTCAACAGCTAATTCTTATGTCATCAGTGTCACCGACAACACCAGTAACTGTGTGGCCAGCGATTCGGTGCAAGTCCATCAAACATTGCCTGTGCAACTTCCGATTGACACCACCTATTGCGAAGGGGCCCTGACGGTCCTCAATGCGACCTACTCAGGAGCTGTCAGCTACTTGTGGTCTACCGGTTCAACCCTCAGCCTCGAACCCATCAATGCCTCAGGCCTCTACAGTGTCACCATGACGGACACGTTGGGCTGTATCACCTCTGATTCAACCAACGTTGCCTTTACCAACCCATTGGTTTTCATTGGCAACGACACCACGATCTGTACTGGAGCTACCCTCACACTGGCCACTCCAGGCAGCATGAACATCACCAATTACTTGTGGAACGACAATTCCACCAATGCGACCCTGAATGTCACCACTGCGGGCAACTACACCCTCTCTGTAACGGACCAATTTGGTTGCGCTGCCGAAGATGAAATTGACGTGGCCCTGAGCGATGGTCCAACGGTAGATTTAGGTCCGGATACCACAGTGTGTATTTTCAACTTCACTCCTATTCCATTGGTCGTTGATGCGGGCGGAGGATTGTACATCTACCAATGGAGCAATGGATCTACTGCTCAATCGCAAGCCATCACGGTTGCAGGTTCCTACACGGTAACAGTCACTGACCTTTTTGGGTGTACCGACAGCGACAACATTGTTGTGAACTACGAGCTGTGTGTTGGCATCAACGAAAGGGCTGCGGATGCAGGAATTACCCTCTATCCAAATCCTTCCAATGGTCAAATCGCTTTGGAGATTGTGGGCCGCGAAAACGCGTCTCTTGAAATGACCTTGCTGAATGCACAAGGCCAATTCATGCAATCATTCCAGGCAACGCAACTCACGTCCAATCACTTGCAGTCCATCGATTTGACTGATTACCCCAAGGGAATTTACTTCGTCCGACTGAACATTTCGGGAGTCAACCACGTGCACCGAATCAGCATTCTTTAACGGTCGTCTGTTTGAAACAGCATTATGGCATCCTCGGCTAAACCTTCAGAAAGTAAACAGCAGGGCCCCTTTTCGTTTCTGTTTCAATCCATTGATGGCCATGGCTTAGCGTTGTTTCGCATTGCCTTTGGCGTCATTTTCGTTTGGGAGATGATTTACCTGCTGCGCATCGATTTTGCCCTCATTTTTCTGGAAACACCCAACTTTCAATTCACCTACAACCTGTTTCCATTTTTAGCTCCAATGCCCACTCCGGCTATGAATGCCTTGATTGTGTTACTGGCGGGTTGTGGCGTACTGGTGGCCTTGGGTTTTTTCTACCGCATCGCCATGTCCATCATCGCGTTGGGGTTCTCTTACATTTTCTTTCTCGACAAAGCCTATTACAACAACCACCTGTATTTGATTGTCCTCATCGCCTTCCTGATGATTTTTATGGAAGCAGACAAAGTACTTTCCTTGCGCAGGTCGGATAAAAAGGCAGCCAACTTCAAGATTCCCGCCTGGAATGTATGGGTGCTAAAAGCACAGCTTTTTATCGTTTACTTCTACGGAGGCATAGCCAAACTTAATGGAGACTGGCTGTTTCGGCAACAACCGGTGATTCAACTGCTGGAACAAAAAGGTGTTGATTCTGGATTGACCGACTTGCTCACTTCGGATGCTTTTGTGTATTTCATCACTTATGGTGGATTAGCATTCGACCTCGTCATTGGCTTTCTCCTCGTTATCCCGCGCACGCGGTTCATTGGACTGATAGCTGCCCTCCTTTTTAACCTGATGAATGCCTGGATTTTTGACGACATCAACATCTTTCCGTATTTCATGATGGCGGCCCTGGTGCTGTTTGTGGCTCCGGAAACAACCAAAGCTTTTCTGGAGAAAAAGTTAAAGCGCAACTGGATAACCAAAGGTGCTGCTACCCTGGTTTCTGAGAGCAGTCGAAAACGCATCATCGGGGTGCTGGCAATTTACTTTCTGTTTCAGCTGTTCTTTCCTTTTCGTCACTTCTTAGTGGGTCCCAATGTGGATTGGACAGGAGTCGCCCAGCGTTTCTCGTGGCGCATGAAGATTCAGAATCGACAAACGGAAACCATCAAATTTGCGGTATTTGACCTTGATTCCAAACAAATCTACCCGGTCGATCTGGTCACTTACGGGTTGAACCGCGATCAGATTTTCAACATGTCTCAACACCCGGAGATGGCGCGGCAATTTGCCGTCTTTCTGGATGAGTATTGTGAACAGCGCCAGCAAATGCCCAACGTGATGGTAAAAGCTGACATCAGAGTATCCTTCAACGGGCGCCCTCCGCAACCAACCATCGACCGGGACAAAGACCTGACAAAAGCAGACTCCAGCCCTTTTGCAGCACAGGATTGGATTCTGCCATTGAATACCCCTTGATTCGTCTGGAAATAGTATTTTTATACTTCATAGCACACCCTCAAAAGATTCCAGCAGACTCATGGTAAGACATTCCATTTTACCCCTATTTGCAGTTGTACTGCTCCTCGTTGGTTGCAACGAAAAAGCGACAAAAGAAGAAGTCACAGTTCAGGAGCCCACCGGCCCGCTGTTTACGTTGTTGACTCCACAGGCTACCAATGTTTCATTCGAAAACCGACTGACAGATGACCCGGTGCGGAATGTGTTGGTGTATGAATATTTCCACAACGGCTCTGGAGTGGCGGTGGGCGATGTCAACAACGATGGGTTGCAGGACATTTACTTTACAGCCAACATGGCTCCTAACGCATTATACATCAACCAGGGCGACTTAAAATTTACGGAGACGGCACGCGAAGCGGGTGTTGGCGGCAAACGCGGCTGGACAACTGGGGTGACCATGGCGGATGTGAATGCGGATGGTCACCTCGACATCTACGTGTGTCGGTCGGGCAACCTGCCGGAAGATCACCGAGCCAACCTGTTGTTCATCAACGATGGCACGGGCAAATTCACCGAACAGGGCGAATCCTTTGGCCTCAACGACAAAAGCTACTCGACCCAGGCTTCCTTTTTCGATTACGACAAAGATGGCGATCTGGACATGTACCTGGTAAACCACAGCATCCAACGCAACCAGGGTGTTGATTTCTATGAAATGGTGAAGGCACGTGACCCGTTTGCAGGCGACAAATTGTACCGCAATGACAACGGCCATTTCACCGATGTGAGCGCAGCTGCTGGCATCATTGGCAATTCCATCGGGTATGGGCTGGGCATTGCTGTTTCAGATTTGAACGGGGACGATTGGCCGGACATTTACGTGTGCAACGATTACCTGGAGCACGATTACCTGTATTACAACAACGGTGACGGCACTTTTACGGAAAGCCTCGCTGGTGCGACCAAACATTCGTCTAACTTCTCCATGGGCACCGACATTGCCGATTTCAACAACGATGGCATGGCCGACATCATGGTGGTGGACATGGCTGCCGAGGATAATTTTCGTTCGAAAACCAACATGTCCGGCATGTCGCAAGAGCGCTTTTGGCGGGCTGTTGACAACGGGTTTCACTACCAGTACATGATCAACACGCTTCAGATGAACAACGGCAACGGCACCTTTAGCGAAGTTTCGCAACTGGCCGGTATGTCGAACACCGATTGGAGTTGGGCTCCCCTGTGGGCTGACTTCGACAACGATGGTTACAAAGATTTGCTGGTGACCAATGGCTTGCGCAAGGAAGCGCGCAACAACGATTTCATCAAACTCAAAAAGAAGAAGCTGGCGGAGATGGAGCAAAACCCAGAACTCCGAAACAAGTATTTGCAGGAAATTTTAAGCATGATGCCTTCCGAAAAAATCAGCAACTACATCTACAAAAACGAGGGTAACATGACCTTCACCAGCATGCAGGAAGAATGGGGTTTGTCGGAAAAGACTTTTTCCAATGGCGCAGCTTATGCGGACCTGGACAACGATGGTGACCTGGATTTGGTGATTTGCAACATCGATTCCAACGCCTTTATCTACCGCAACAACGCAGTTGATTTTAAAGCGGGCAACTACCTCGATTTGCAGCTCAAAGGCACGGCCGGCAACCCAATGGCGATTGGCACCAAGCTAAAAATAACGGCCAATGGCCAAGACCAGTACCAGGAACTTTACCTGACACGTGGGTATCAATCTTCAGTCGAAAACCGGGTGCATTTTGGCCTCAATGATGCGGCCACGGTCGATCGCCTGGAAATCACGTGGCCCGATGGCCAAACGCAAACGCTCGAAAACCTGGTAGCCAACCAACTGCTCACGGTAGAATATGCGCCCACTTCGGCCGTGGCAACTCCAGGTAGTTCCTCCACCCTATTCGGAGATTATAGCGCTCAACTGGCGTTGAACATCAGCCACCAGGAAAACGAATTTGATGATTTTGAAAAGGAAATCCTGCTGCCGCATAAAATGTCTGCCTTTGGGCCTGGCCTGGCGGTGGCCGATGCGAACAACGATGGACTGGATGATTTTTACCTGGGTGGTGCCAAGGGTTTTTCTGGGCAATTGATGGTGCAAAAAGCAGCAGGTGGATTTGAAAAATTGCGCGGTCCCTGGGAAAAGGATCAAAACTCAGAAGATTTAGGAGCGGCTTTCTTTGATGCCGATGGTGACGGTGATCACGATTTGTACGTGGTGAGCGGTGGTAACGAATTCAGCAAGACAGACCCGGCCTTGCAGGATCGGCTGTATATCAATGATGGCAGTGGCCAATTCACCAAATCAACTACTGCCCTTCCAGAGATGCTGACCAGCGGTGGTTGTGTTTCCCCCGGAGATTATGACGGTGATGGTGACCTCGATTTATTTGTGGGTGGACGGGTAATTCCCGGTGAGTATCCGTTCGCACCACAGAGCTACCTGCTCGAAAATGAGGGCGGCAAATTTACAGACGTTACCGAAGCCAATGCCCCCGAACTGGCCAACGCTGGCCTCATCACCTCCGCCATTTGGACCGACCACAACGGAGATGGAAGCCTCGACTTGCTGGTCGCTGGTGAGTGGACACCTTTGATGGTTTTCTCCAACAACCAAGGACAATTCGCCCTGCAATCCCTCGAAAACACAGAGGGCTGGTGGTTTGGTTTGACCGCTGGTGACTTTGACGGAGATGGCGACCAAGACTACATCGCGGGGAACCTGGGTTTGAACTACAAATACCAGGCTTCGTTGGAAGAACCGTTCTCCATTTACTGCGATGACTTTGACAAAAACGGCACTTACGACATTGTGTTGGGCTACTACAACAACGGGGAATGTTACCCCGTGCGGGGCCGTCAATGTACGTCTGAACAGATGCCCTTTATCACCGAAAAATTTCCCGACTACGAATCTTTTGCCAGCTCCAACCTGCTCGACATTTACGAAGAGAACCTGGATGCTGCCCTGCACTACAAGGCCAAAATATTCGCCAGTGTTTTCATCCGCAACAACGGCAACGGTGACTTTGACATCGAGCCACTGCCTTCTGAGGCGCAGGTTTCTTCCATCAACTCTTTGGTCCCGGCAGACTACAACGGAGATGGTCACCTCGATGTGTTGGTAGCAGGCAACCTCTATGTTTCAGAAGTCGAAACACCCCGCAATGATGCCAGCATTGGACTTTTACTGCAAGGAGATGGAACGGGTCAATTTACGCCTGTGCCCCACCACCAAAGTGGGTTTATGGCCGATGGCGATGTGCGTGCCCTGGCTCCTATCAAAGTCGCTGACGGTAAAACCGGAGTACTCATCGCCCGCAACAATGACAAGGTGGGATTGATGGTTTTGCGGAGCACGGGAAAAGTCGGCTTGGCCAGTGAACGTTAATTTTTCCCGAAACAGTTCAATTCCTAATGGCATCACAATCGAATGGAGCCTAATTGGTAAAAGGGAAATAAACGCAACTCCCTTCGGCAACACTTCGACAACACTTCGACAAATGCTCAGTGCTAGTGCTCAGTGCTAGTGCTCAGTCCAGGTCTCACGGTACCAGTTGCGTTTATACATACGTTGTAGCCAATGCAAAAAAAACTGACTGATACAAAATGGCACCTTTAGAATTAGCTGAAAAATATATGGACTGTGTTTTCAAAACAGGGAATTTGGAAGAATTGAGAATCATACTTTCTGATGACTTACAATTCAGGGGACCGTTCTTCAATTTTGACTCAGCAGACACTTATGTTGACTCACTTCGAAATGACCCACCTGTAGACTTTGAATTTGAAATCATAAAAAGTTATGCGGACGATTCATCAGTCTGCTTGGTCTACCGGTTTTCAAAACCAGGCGTTTCAACTTCTATGACACAAACTTTTGAGACTATTGACGGAAAAATCGATAGTATTCTTTTGATTTTTGACACGGGTGCATTTCGACCTCAATGAGAAAGAAGATATAAAAGGCACATGGCTACAACATTGTATAATCGTAATGCAGTCTGAACAGGTGAAAACGAGCATTTTTGCTACTAATAAACTTTGCAGCTGGCCGCCTCTGAATTGCCCTGAAATCCGCACTACGTTTATACCTGTCCGTTGTAGCACATTAAAAAACAAAATCGACTATTAATATGAACAACTTGGATGTTTCAAAAACAAAACAATACATTAAACTGTTAGGAATTTTGGCAGTTGGCGGAACTGTAATCAGTGTGTTGGCAGATTTCCTTTCTGGCTGGTCTGATAATCCAAATGCAATGGACTCTGCCATTTCTCTTAGTTTAGATAACATTAAGGGGTTGTTCATCGACAAACCAAGGTGGACCTATATCCTTGGAAATTATCTGGCAATATTTTTTCTTCCGTTTCATATTGTTGGTTCTTATTTAATCTATTTGGCTCTGAAATCAGCCAATAAAAGGTATGCGATAATCTATTTTTTTTCGGCTACTTACCTTGCAGTATTAGGTACAGGATATCACGGAACTTATGCTTTTGTTGGTGACATCATCCAATCAGGAGACGAGGCATTGATGAATAAAATGCTCGATTATTGGCTTTATTGGGGTGCTATTTTAGTTGTTGGGTATTCGATAATGTCTATTTACTTGTTTATTCTGATTCTTAAAAATAAATCCATTTTTCCAAAATGGATTGCAATATTGAGTCCAATCAGTATTATGGTTATAACTACCATTTTTACGCTCATTCTTCCTCACAACATGATAGGAGTAAAAGCATTCCTTTCTGTAACAGGGCTAAATTTGCCATTGGCCATATTTTATTTTATCACTACTAAATTCTTATTAAGAGAGGAAAATATTGACTTAAGACTTCCATAGACATTCAAGTTCATGGAAAAATATAGTAAAAGGTGATTCTGAAAAATATATAAACGTGCTACAACATCACCTATGAATGGGGTTTTATCGGTCAGGATACTTGGTAGTGGTTGGAAAGTCCGCCACAATTAAATAATTTAATCAACGGTGTGGCTGTAGCAGATGGAGAGGTTAGTGCTTTCTAATCCCCACTCATCATAGCCAGAGCGTTAGCAGTAAAAGACAATACTGAACAGTTTAAATTAATACCACCCATAAGGCTCGTTTTCGACCGACTGATTGCCCCAGCATCACTTTGCGTTCACATGTGACCACATAAAAATTGTTTTAGGCACACAAGGAACTCCAACTTTCTTTTTGATTAAAATGAACAGAAGGAAATTGGAATATGTTTTTTTCATATTTTTGTACTGATTAGTACACTAAATGAAAAAGCACAGCAAAGAGCACGTCATTGAGGTTGGAGAAGAACTCTTTAAATCGCAAGGTTTTCACAATACTGGCACAGAGGATATTCTGAAAAAATCTGAATACCCACGGAGTTCATTCTACTACCACTTCAAGAGCAAAGAAAACTTCGCAGTTCAGGTATTACCACAATAAATAAAAGCAAAAGCGGTTTGGAAGCAGTTCCAAACCGCTTTTTGTGTCAATAATTATCTTATATATTTCATCCGCATAGCTTTTTAATCCACTGCTTCTTTTATTCAATCCGTTAACGAGCATTCAATAATTGCTATTTTCTAAACTCCATTTTCTGTTGTTTAATTCAAATTCTAAATGAGAAAATACATTCTTGTCTTTCTATGCTTATCTGCTTTATCGCTGAACGCTCAAGATAAAATTGATACTACTTCTGTTTTAGATAAAACAGAACTTAAAATTGGCTATACAGGTAATTTCTTTTGGAACAATGGATTGAATGTTGGTGCAGAATACCTCTGGAAAGAAAACGTTAAAACGAAAGAAAAAAGAGGTAAACAAAAGACAATCGCCCATCAATTTCTATTGAATGGAAACTTGGTTTTTTCCAACAACTATTCTACTAAAACAGATGCTGGTATTTACACTAATTATGGACTTACTTGGAGAAGAATCAATACCAAAGGAAAACAAATAAGCATTGAGTTCAATCCCTTAGGGTACTACCGATCATTTTTACCTGAGACTTATAAAGTAGATGGTGATAATGTAAAAAAAGTATTTCTTCCGGGCAGGAGTTATTATGCTCCTTCTCTTTCTATAGGCTTTGGAAAATTGCGAAAAGACAAAAAACTATCGGGCAGGTATTTTAATATAAACCTAATGTATAGAACTCCCTACAATGCAGGAGCTCTCCCTTCTATTTCCTTTCAGTACGGTTATCGGTTTAATTCTAGAAAGAAAAAATAATGCAAAAAATAGTACTCCATAAATTGAAAATAGTACTTATAACGCTAACCGTTTTAAGTGCTTTTTCTTGCTCAAAAGACGAAGATTTAAGCAATTTAAGTGACACCATTTTTGTACGTCATAAGAAGACTGATATGCCGGCATACATTCACGGAAATGGCTCTGAAAAAGTATTCCTGATTACATTACACGGTGGTCCAGGAGGCATGGGGTTAGGCTTTAGAGGTACAGCATTTAATAGCATAGAAAATACCTGTGCTGTGGTGTATTTTGATCAACGAGGCTCAGGAATGGCTCAGGGGAGTTATTCTGAAGATGGTATTACTATTGATATCATGGCCGAAGATGTTTTGGCACTTGTAAAAGTCATTCAACTAAAATATGGAAGTGATGCTCGTTTTTTCCTGTTGGGTCATAGCTGGGGAGGCACCTTGGGCATAGCGACCTTATTGAAAGATCAACATGAATTTTTAGGATGGATACAAGTCGATGGCACTCCTAATCCTAGAGACATGTATCTTGAATATATTGCAAACTTTGAGCGGGTGGCTGCCGAGCAAATTGCTATAGGAAATAGTATTCCTTTTTGGGAATCAGTCAATGAATTATTATTAGATGTCGATTCTGAGTTTAATCGAGATGACATTGCAAGGTTAAATAATAAAGGATTCGAAGCAGAAGAAGAACTTAATAGCGATAATCTAATTAATAGACCGAGCGGAGGGAGAGATGATCTCGCTTTCAAATACAATCTGGTTACTTTTTATTGGAACCTTTTAAATACTCAGTCCATAGTGGACCCCCCTATTCAAGGAATATTATCATACACAGATAGACTTCCAGAAATTAAAACACCGTCACTAATCCTTTGGGGTAAATATGATATGGTAGTACCTCCTTCAATTGCACAAGAAACCTATGATAACTTAGGTTCTAGTGTAAAAGAATTAGTCTTTTTTGAGCGATCAGGACACTCTCCGATGGGTAGCGAAGCAGATCTATTTGCGGAGGAAGTAAACATGTTTATTGATCAAAATAAATAACGAGACCATCGTTTTCCATAAGAGAAAAGAACGCCCCGCTAAGATGCTGTATAGTACATAGCTATCCTACGGGATAGCATCGATAACATATACGAAACAGTTTAAATTACCGCCAAAAAAATGGCTAGTTTCGACCGAGCTCAATGCAAGCATTCTGATTGCCCCAGCATCACTTTGCGTTCACATTCGACCGGCACAAAATTGTCTTAGGACAAAACGAACTCCAACTTTCTTTTTGATTAAAATGAACAGAAGGAAATTGGAATATGTTTTTTTCATATTTTTGTACTGATTAGTACACTAAATGAAAAAGCACAGCAAAGAGCACGTCATTGAGGTTGGAGAAGAACTCTTTAAATCGCAAGGTTTTCACAATACCGGCACAGAGGATATTCTGAAAAAATCCGAATACCCACGGAGTTCATTTTACTACCACTTCAAGAGCAAAGAAAACTTCGCAGTTCAGGTATTGGAGCATTATGGCGATCGATCGGCCAAACTGTATGCCAGCGTATTGAAAAACAACCAGCTCGGAAACCCGATGGAAAGGTTGGAGAAGTTTGGGACAATGATGCATAAAATGTCCTCGGAGAAGCAGTTTAAATCAGAATGCCTGGTACAAAAATTCTCCGTGGAATGCGCTGGTCTCAATGATGAACTTCGGGTAGCTTCGGAAATTCAATTGTCAAAAATTTTGGCCGTTATTGAGGACTGCATGCGGGAAGGCCAAAACTCAAATGACATCAGGAAGGATATTGCACCTAAACAACTTGCCGAGTTTTTCCATTCATTGTTTTATGGCGGCTTTATTCTTTCGCGGCTGCGTACAAATGACAAAATCATGGGCGCCAATTTGACAATGATGCTTGATTACATAAAGAACTAATTTTTTTACCTATCCATTGTATAGACTAGTACATTCAACAATAATCACTTAAAACAAAACACCATGAAACAAACTAATTTGATCACCCTGCTCATCGCCATCATTACCCTTTCAGGTTTTTCCACTATTAACTCTCAGAAAGAAGGGAAAGAAATCAACTACAAAAAGGTAGAAGCTGAAGTAAAAATAGCGGTACCGCCCAGCCAGGTTTGGTCGCTGATAGGTGAGAATTTTGACCAGAATTCACGGTTTAACGTTGACGCCAAAAAAACCTATTACCTACAAGAAGATCCCAATATGATTGGTGCCCAGCGCAGAACGGTGAACTACAAAGACAAAGTGATTGATGTTGAAATTGTGGAGTATGACCCTTCGAAACAGCATGTAAAATGGGTGATTTTTAATATGAATGCCGCTCCATTGAAGGCTGGGTATTCCTCCTACAGTTTGCGAGATGATGGAAATGGAGGAACGATCCTCACCCAAAAAGCTGGTTTTAAAATGAAGGTCTTTTTAATGAACGGCATCGCCAAAGGAAAATTCACCAACCTTTTCAAGACTGAGTTGGCAGCCATCAAACACCTTGCGGAAACCGGGGAAAACATAACGGAGCAAAACAAAGATGACATCGTGGAACGCTACGCCAATTCCATCACCATCAAGTAGAAAAGACAGCCTGCCTCAGCATGGCAATTTGGATAGAGCTCCTGTTAAGTAAAGCGGAGTATAGTATATTTGTGTAACTCCTTTCCAAACGGAAAATTGAAATACACATGTCCGACAAATCAAAAACAAAAGCAGCCTTGCTACATGAGTTGGCCCGTGCTGAGGCCGAGGAGCTGGTCGAACAATGCGTTCAGCAGCTGGAAGACGAAGAGTCGAAAATCGTTAACGAACTGCTTGAAATCAGACTGTTGAAGAAGGGGGAACACCTCATGCGCGCGGGAGATGTCCCCACCGCCAACTACGGCATCGTATCCGGTTGTATCCGGCAGTATTACCTGGTGAACGGAGAGGAGAAAACGACTTTTTTCTACACCACAGACCATTCTATTTACTCACTCCATGGCACTTCTAAGGGAATTCCGGTCAAGTATTACCTCACTTGTGTGGAAGACACTTCCGTAACGGTTTTGAGCTACGAAAAAGAGTTGGAATTGTTTGAACGTTGTCCCCGACTAAGCACGATGAGCCGCAACGCGCTGAAAGAAGAATTGGCCAATTTTCAGGAAATGCTGGCCACCCACATCACCTCCAGTCCTGAAGAGCGCTACAACAACCTGCTTACAAACCGCCCCGACTTAATCAACCGTGTGCCACAATACCAGTTGGCGAGCTACCTGGGCGTAACGCCCGAATCACTGAGTCGGATCCGAAAACGGATGGTGACTGCCCATTGATGAAACTTGGTATTTGCCCGAACTATGGCTACAATTGGCTTGGTTGTGGCAATGTTCAACAAAATTGGATGGTTGCAAATGAAGGGAAGATAAACGCAACTCCCTTCCGTCACTTCGACAACACTTCGACAAATGCTCAGTGCTAGTGCTCCGTGCAGGTGGGGGTAAAAGTTGTGTTTATTCATACGTTGGGCATAATTAAATGAAAGAAGAAATAATAAGGAAACTAGATGAAATAGAATTTCACGATGTCCCTGTGGAGCAAATTTCTTTTAAAACAGAATCCTCGACTGACTTTATAGTTGATTTTGCACTTTATCAGGAAGATAAAAAGGACTATGAGTATTGGACAATTAAATTTAGAGGGATTAAGGAATTGAAATCAGATAGACTTGAACTAAACTCTGACTCTGATTTAGAGATCTTCAGTTTCGATTATGAGTTTGGAGAATTATTTGAATGCAAGATTCTCTTTCTCTTAGGGTTCAGCCAGCCTTCATATGAAGTCGAGCTGAAATGTGGCAATATTGAATTAAATAAAACTAGCTCCAACAAAAGTAGCCGTTGCACAACCCCACCCAACAGATCAGAATAATTCCGAATAAGGTCTTTTAAGCAAGCCTTAAACCCTTTCCAACATCCGGTTCTAACCTGGCTTTAGACCGATACAAGGCGGTATTTCATCCGCCCACCACTCGAAAATTGATGTTAAGGTGACCTGAGCCTCCTTGTTCATGGTATTGTAGGCTTCCCCAAAAATCAGACAGTTTAAAAGACCGAACCATGCCTTTTGACAGTCTACCCAGTATCAATTAACTTCGACCGGACATGAGGGAAATAAACGCAATTTTACCCTGAGCCAAGTCGAAGGGTTGCGTTTATACAGACGTCAGAAAACATATCATAAAGCATTAAAAAACCTTGAAATAAGAACAAAAAATTATGACAACTAAAATCCAAACTCAGCATCTGGAAGATGTGATAAAAAATCATGGACAGGACATGACCAACAAGGTTGTAGCCATCACTGGAACCACCAGTGGTACAGGTTTTGTCTGTGCTCGTGAGTTAGCTAAGAAGGGAGCTACGGTTATCCTGCTTAACCGAAAAAGCGAAAGGTTCCAAAGTGCCCATCAGCAATTAAAAGAATCAGTGCCGGAAGCAAATTTTGATGCGATTGATTGTGACCTACAAAATCTTGCAAGTGTAAGAGAAGCCATAGATTCGATTCAATCAAAATACGATGCAATCGATGTGCTGGTAAACAATGCCGGAGTGATGGCACTCAAGGATCAAGCTACTATGGATGGTTATGACATACAGATGCAGACCAATGTGATTTCCCATTTCCTGATCACCAAAGAATTATTCCCCCTTCTCCAAAAAAGTCAAGAGGCCCGTATTGTGAACCATAGCTCAATGGCCCGATTAGGCGGCCCCTTGAAGATGGAATACTTCGAAAAAAATGGAGGTAATTTAGGAGGCGATGAAGCAGAAGATGAAACCTCCGGATTTGGAGGACCAAGGTGGGAACGGTATCATCAAACCAAATTGGCCAATGCTGTCTTTACCTACGGATTAAAAAAGAAATTGCAAGAAGCCCATATAAGCAACATCATTCCTCTGGTGGCTCATCCTGGTCTGGCGCGGACCAACCTTCAAGTGACCACATCGGAAGATGGAGGAATGGATGCCGAATCAGAATTTATGAATCAGGCCCAATCAGCCGAAGATGGAGCCACAGGCATCATTCGAGCAGCAATGGATCCAGAAGCCAAGGCTGGAAACTTCTATGGGCCAACAGCCGGATGGAGTGGCTATCCTGATTTGATATCGCCCGAAGATCTTCTGTTCGATGAATCAAATATCAATACCTATTGGGATGGATGTGAAAAAGCAGTTGGAAAATTTGACTTTTAAGTATCCGATTTTTTTATTGAAAACGATTTCTAACCAATGCTACAGCACATACCTCTGGATGCTTACCTGGAGGTTAGCAGACATTTAAAACCGTCCAGATACACCTGCCGTATCTGGACGGTCTCGTTCATTAAACGAATGAAGTTCCCATTAATAAATATCACAGAAGAAGATTGGTCGTTTAAGGATTGGTTAGAAAACATTGACTTCGATGGATACTTTTATACCAGAGACCCCGTGCTCTTTGAAAAATATGCCTTTAGAAAAAGGTACTGTGATTGCACTGGAAATATGTATGAAGTGGTGGGCAAAACGCCTCCAACCGGATGGAGAAATTACCTTCGGTTTTTACCCTACGTTTACAGGGAAAAAATCGAATACCTGCAAACAGATAAAAGGATGGAGTTAAGCGAATTGCGGAATTACATGGTTCAAAAAGTAGAGCAATTGCAAGACAATCCATTTCAAACAGAAATGATTTCGAGCTTGCAGGCTGCAACCACCTATGAAGACATTATGACTACAGTATAAAATCCAGTAGCAGACTCATGGTGTAGGGTGGCCCTCTGCCCCATCAACCACTTTTAAAGCCCTGGTCGTACCTTTTCAAAGTCAACCCAGTATCGATTAACTTCGGTTGGACATGCGGGAAACAAAGCACATTGTTTTATTCCCTCGTTGTGTTTAACTTTAGGATGCACCTGAGTAAATCATAAGAAATAACCAGAAAAATATGATGAGTGAAAACATTATTCTAAAGAAAAATCCAACAATTGAATTCCAGCTACTTGATAATGGCTTTCAATTAATTGATGGACAGACAGAAGCAAATACAGGCTTTTACTCTTATAGTGATTTACAATCCATTGAATTAAATAAGGTTTGGTTTCCTAGACTAGCCAAATGGTTAAGAGTTATTACGTGGGTATTAAATGGGGTTCCATATTTTCCAGATGCAGAATCTTGTAAAAAAGCTAACCTCATTATCCATTCTAGAAAAACAAAACTTGGTATCTGGTTGACCAATTCTCACATGGGTGATAAAGCAAAAAGGATAAAGGCGTTATTAGACGAAAAAACTAAACACAACAATTAAGTCTCAATATCTGAAGTAGGGCTTCAGTTATTTGGACGCAGTGTTGTACACCGCCTTCGGTGTGATGCAGTCTCTATGGGGATTCAATAGAACCGGTTAGGGTATTGGCTTGGA
>Ga0316204_10001693_pt1 | contig 56793 bp, 57 predicted proteins | sample 6monrhotite_MG_2_FD_205661 | JGI IMG/M metagenome (GOLD analysis project Ga0316204, IMG submission 205661) | Microbial mat bacterial communities from mineral coupon in-situ incubated in ocean water Damariscotta River, Maine, United States -... | ecosystem: Environmental > Aquatic > Marine >... | reverse complement strand
CAAAAGAAAATTTTAACTTGTTTCTAAAAGAATGTGAGTTTAGATTCAACTATGGTTCACCAAAAGAGAAACTGAAAATTCTTAGAATATGGTGCTTTTGAAACAGCTAATCTACTACAGCCCCAAATATTTATCAAGCATCATCAAACTAAAGGCTTAACCTGACATGATGAAGAAGTTGTTATCAACACGCAAGAAACATAACAAAGGCTTCACCCTAGTTGAAATGTCTATTGTGTTGGTAATTATCGGCCTCATAATAGGGGGTATACTCACAGGTAAAGAACTAATCTTCAGTGCAAAAATCAAGAGAACAGTTTCAGATATTGAAAAATACCAACTTGCATTTAACGCATTCATTCTTAAGTTCGATGAAATCCCCGGTGATATGACCTATGCCGCTAGTATTTGGCCTAGCTGTCCCGATGTTGTCGGCAATAATTGCAATGGCAATGGTGACGGAAGAATTACTGGAGATGAGAAATTTCGCGCATGGCAGCATATGGCATTAGCTGAAATTATACCGGGCAGTTATACTGGCGTATATGCAAATGCAGTCTACTATGCTCCAGGTGGCAATGTGCCAGCAACAGACCTACACACACGTGGTTGTTATGACATTCTAACAAAAACCATATCACCTGTATTATATTACAAAAATCATACCGGTATTTCACTTACACTAGGAACTAGAGGGTGGGGACATTGCGTTGGCTCCATTATGACTCCCTCCTATGCACTGGGCATTGATATGAAAATGGATGACGGCCATGAACGTACTGGAAAAATGTTTATTGCCAACGGTTCTGGCCACTGGGCACGATGCCTGACTGGTGGATCATACCCACATTATTTACGCAAAACTGTGACTGATACCGTCTGTTATATTCACCGATGGATGGATTAACCAATATCTAATCTACATATCAAGCAACGATAGATTATCTTTATAAATCTTAAATAATAAATTTACGCAATTAACTATTATGAACTTTTCGTTATCCCGCCAATGGGTTGGTATTGCCTGCGTAATTCTGGCCTGTGGCGATCCCATCGCTCACGCTCAAGCGCTGGAGATATTAACTCCATAATATTCAGCCACGCCCGGTTCCGTGATCATTATACGACTTACCACACAAAGAAATATTGCCATTTCCTGTCTGTCCCTCCGCTATTTTTACCCCATTTACCAGTGCAATACCCCTTCCTTCCAACGCCTCATTAAGAGCTTCTTTTGAAGGCGGTTTCTTATGTACCATACTAGGATTCTTTGCAACAACATCTGGATATGTGCTATCCCTCAATTGCACATAATCAGTGCGGCTCCCATGCTCCGGTAAGGCTTGTGCCTTTTTAAAAACATCGATTTCATCTCGTGTAAAGTCATGCGCCTGTACTTCTACCGCTTTATTAACATCCGGCACAATACGGGTTGCCAGATTATGTACGCTGGTTAGCATATCTTGAACTATTTCCTTATCTACTGGTGAAATTGTCTTTCCATCTAATGCACTGGTGATGGCAGCAATGTTTTCTTTAACAGGTTCCAAATGCGCAAAACCCATACCTTCTTTCATTTCCTGACTAGCATGCGACATACGGTTTGCAGCCACCATTCGCATTTCCCTTATATCCTCTGGCCGAATTTCACCTGATTTCTGCATATTATATATATCAACCACATCCGTAGCCTTCATTTCATTGGGCATCATTGTCCGGCCAATTTTTGATGATATCAGGGCATTCCTGTTATAGGGCTGAATATCAATAACATCAGTACTATGACCTGTGGAGCATAATATATCAGATTTTTCACCTGCAGCAGGAGTAACCATAAAGTCAGCAACTTCTACAGACATTTCACACGAAATATGCACTGACTTCTTCGATGCATTTGTTCCGGATATAGCCTGTTGCTCTTCCGGATTATATGTCCGTGAAACTGTATATTCTCCCATTTGGCCAGGAAATTGTGGATTTGTTTCTGCCTGAACGGCTATCCCAGGCTTATTAATGTCCGCCAGTGCCTTATCAAATTTCTGCAGGATACCCGCCTTTGGATCACCAGAATGGATCACTAAATCAATATCTTGAGTTGCTCTTTGAATAGTAGGGTCTGCTTTATATCCATGGTACAGAGCACCCGCACCTGCTAATATTACGGGCGTATTATCCGGTAATGTGCATGTCGTATTTGCAAGTTGTTTAAGAACGTTACGCTGCAAATCGTGCTGCAACCGTTGCCTGTTAATATCTACCATAGAAATAAATCCGTCAAAGAGGAATATCCTTGTTTCATTGTACTATTTTGAGTAAATTCCGTCAAATTTAAGTAAGTTCCATCACGCGCCTTCCCTTCTCCCGGCCTGGATATTGAGTATATTACACAAGGATAAAACCATGAACACTTCCCCTACACGTCAATGGGTTGGTATTGCCTGCGTAATTCTAGCTGCAGCGGGTTTTTCTCTCAAAGGCATTTATGTAAAGCTTACCATTGCTGAGGGTGTCTCTGTACCATCCTTAATGATCTGGCGCTATCTGCTAGCATTAATATTTTTCTGGGGCTTTGCTCTGTGGCGCTATAATATTAGGCAGGTCATTTTTCTTCCCAAAACGGCTCTATTACTAACCATAGCCGCTGGATTTATGGGCTATTACTTAGGCACCTATGCTGATTATCGTGCACTTGAGTTATTAGATGCTACCGTATCGCGCTTTATTTTATTCACCTTTCCAGTGTTTGTTGTTGCTTGGCACAGCTTAATAGAACGAAAGCTTCCTCCACCAAGACAAGTTGCCGCCATTATTACTATACAGGTTGGAATGTATTTTCTTCTGCTTGCCGATGGCAGATCATTTCCAACCGATAGCATGGAAGGTGCTGCTTGGGGTTTTGCTGCCGCATTTTCCTACGCTATTTATTTGATATTAATTCAAAAAACTGGGAAGAATATACCCAGCCCAATCATTGCCACTTGGGTTGTTACCACTGCTAGCATCATTACATTGATAGAATTTAGCCTAATGGGACGGTGGAGTAATGAATTTGAGATAAACAGCACAGCATTTTACCTGCTGTTGCAAACTGCTATATTCTCTACATTTTTACCTATTATTTTAATAGCAGAAAGCATTCGACGAATAGGATCATCAAGATCAGCACTTATCAGCGCTTTTTCACCATTTTTTACCATAATATTAGCCTTTTTACTACTTAATGAGGTTATGACCCCTAATCAATGGATTGGCGGATTAGTTATTTTTCTAAGCGTACTTATTTTAGAGGGAAAACTTCCTGTTCGTAAACTTTTCCGAAGGACCGTAGCGTAAACATTATGACAATTATTATTACACCCTGCACCACTGACGCACAACTCATCAGCACATTACCGCTTATGCAGCAATTAGGCCGTGATATACCATCTGATACAACGCATTATCTTAGCCAACTTCGCACATTAATTGATGATGGTTATCATATAACTGGAGCGTTTAAAGAAAAAAAATGTGTTGGGTGTATTAGTTACCGCTTTCAGAAAAATTTGTGGCTAAAAGAATATCTATATATTGAAGACTTGGTTATTGATGAAAAACATCGATCTCAAAAAATAGGGAAACAGTTAAACGATTGGCTTGAAAAAGAAGCAAAGCAGAAATCTTACTATTACTTAACACTTGCTTCTGGCATGCATCGTCCTGATGCACATCGTTTCTATGAGCGTGAAGGGTATCAAAAAGCACTCTATTTTTGGAAAAATATAAGCGATAATTAATCTACATAATAATACATAATGATTAAGCTGTATGCAGTTGATAATCTTCGACTAAAATATCATCTGCTAGCGCGTGTACTCCACTTCTATTCCCAACTTTTCTAACTCACCAAAAAAACTTGGACACGTTTTTGATACACATCCTGGATCTTCCAGCTCGATACCAGAACCCGCAATACCCAATATCGCTAACGACATTGCAACACGATGATCATCGTGAGTTTCCAAACAAGAAGTAGTCGGTAATGCGGGGTGTATTACTAACCCATCATCACGCTCTTCAACAGGAACTCCCAATGCTTTTAGTGAATGAACCATAACAGATATACGATCCGACTCATGCTTACGAATATGCGCCACCCCTGTGATGGTGATAGGACCTGTAGCAAAAGGTGCAATTGCAGCTAATGTCAATGCTGTGTCTGAGCAAGCATTCATATCAATGATATGGTCCCCCATTAATTGATCTGGACCGCTAATTGAAACACCACAGTAATCTAAAGCATTTGAATTATTACCCTTCCCCTCAGCACGCCGCACAACACAACCTAATTTTTCCAGCACATCTAAAAACTGAATATCTGGCTGGAATGTTTTATGATTCAAATTAGGAAGAGTAATATGCCCCCCTGTTACGGCAGCCAATGCTAAAAAATAGCTGGCTGTTGAAGCATCTGCCTCAACACTATAATCCGTAGCTTTATACTGTTTTGGCAAAACCGTATAATGACTTAAGTCCGATATATATTTTACCGAAACTCCAAATGACTCCATCACATCAAGCGTTACCCTAATATAATCTGCCTGCACTACACCATCAATAATCTGAATTTCCACACCTTCAGAAAGGAAAGGCGAAGCCATCAAAACTCCACTAATAAACTGACTAGAAACAGATCCTGATATCTGGATCGATGATTTTGCGCTTTTTTTAGGAAATAACGTTACCGGAAAACAATATGGATCGGTTTTATATTCCATTACAGCACCCAACTCTTCTAGCGCCTCAAACAATGTTTTCATTGGCCTTCCAGAAAGCTGCTCACTTGCCGTAATGGTAACTGGCTGAGTAATCGAAAGAGCTAACACACTTGTAAGAAACCGACCTGTTGTTCCTGCTGATCCAATATAAATATCTTCATCAGGATATGACCAAACACCTGATGTTCCTTTGACAATAAGGTCATTACCATCTTCTTCAATCACTGCCCCTAACTTTCTCAAAGCATCAATACACCAGTATGAATCATCACTTTTAAGTATATTTCTTACGCGTGACGTACCATCTGCTACACCAGCTAAAATAATCGCACGATTAGTATAGCTTTTACTTCCAGGGATAGTAACAGTACCTTCTATAGCGGTTTTTATAGATGGTGCGGAAGGTATAATTTTTACAGTTTTTACATCATTTAAAGATGACCAAGCAGATCGTGATTCGACAAGCATATTACAATAGTCTCTATTGGATTGGATTATATGGATAGATAATGTATACAGAATAGTTCCAGCATTTACCAGATAATATGCCTACTATAAACAGCAGGATAAGTATCCTCTTAATAAATACAAATTACAATAGGAATACGATGACAGAAAAAACCGTTCATATCATTGGTGGTGGCCTAGCAGGAAGCGAAGCTGCATGGCAAGTAGCACAAAGTGGTGTAAAAGTTATCTTACATGAAATGCGCGGCAGTGGCTCTTCCACTCAAGCACATCAAACAGATGGTTTGGCTGAATTAGTCTGCTCTAACTCATTTCGTTCCGATAATGCTTCAGGCTCAGCCATTGGAGTACTTCACGAAGAAATGAGACGTTGCGGATCACTTATCCTTAAATGCGCTGATAACACTAAAGTACCCGCTGGGGATGCATTAGCAATGGACCGTGACTTATTTTCTGCTGCAGTACAAGATGCACTTGAGACACATAACAATATCACCATTGTTAGAGAAGAAATTTCTACTCTACCATCAAAGGAATGGGAAAATGTTATTATTGCAACGGGACCTCTAACATCTACCTCATTAGCAGAAGATATTATAGCAACCACCGGAGAAGACCACTTAGCCTTCTTTGATGCAATTGCACCGATTGTGCATAAGGATAGTATTGATTTTGATACAGCCTGGTTCCAAAGCAGATATGATAAATGTAGCCCAGGCGGAGATGGCAAAGATTATATAAATTGCCCGATGACCGAAGAACAATATAATGCCTTCATTGATGCCTTATTAGAAGGCGAAAAAACTCAGTTTAAAGAGTGGGAAAAAGACACGCCTTATTTTGATGGCTGCCTTCCTATTGAAGTAATGGCTGAACGAGGGCGGAAAACACTTTCCTTTGGACCAATGAAACCTGTCGGACTTACCAATCCACATAACCCTTCTGTCAAACCACATGCAGTCGTACAATTGCGGCAAGATAATAAATTAGGCACACTCTATAACATAGTCGGCTTTCAAACCAAGCTAGCATATGGCGAACAAACACGTGTTTTCCGAATGATTCCTGGTTTAGAAAATGCAGAATTTGCACGGCTAGGAGGAATACACCGCAATACCTTTATCCATAGCCCCAAGATATTAGACGATACCCTACGCTTAAAAGCTGCACCGCACATCCGCTTTGCTGGTCAAGTAACTGGTGTAGAGGGGTATGTAGAATCAGCGGCTATTGGTCTTCTTACAGGGCAATTTGCAGCATCTGATGCATTAGGCCGGACCATCTCATCCCCACCTCATACCACAGCTTTAGGCGCATTACTTGCACATATAACCATTGGCCACATTACATATGACGGGGCAACGGACAGTTTTCAGCCAATGAATATAAATTTTGGCTTATTCCCGCCATTAAAAACCCGCGTCCATAAAAAGGAGCGTAAAGCAGCCTATTGTGCTAGAGCATTAGCTGATATTGATAGTTGGTTGGCTGGCTGAGACATCTTTAAAAGAACATGAGCGTGCAAAATGGTAAAATGCCCTACTTACAGTCCTTACTACCAACATCAGGGAAATATTTACCCAATATCGCCCTTAATTATTTTTACCTTAAGCCTATTACTGTTCAGCACCAGCATTATACTTCGCACCGGAACTGATACCGCTCGTTTCTTTTACCTGCTTCTAGAAGAAGAAGATGGGTTGATTGAAAACATAACTTTTTTATCCTTCTTGGTCACAGGACTAATTGCTGCCACCATTGCAAAACATACAACTAGTACAAAACCTAAGCTACTCTATATAGCAGCATTTTTACTGTTCTTATTTATTGCAGGGGAAGAAATAAGCTGGGGGCAGAGGCTGATAGGATTTAGCACCCCCGAACCACTGCAACATCTTAATGACCAAGGCGAAACCACTATCCATAACATTCTTGCCATTAGCTTCTTATTTCACTATGGCTTTTCCATTACATGTTTCTTGCTAACGATATTGAGCATAACATCACTGTTAATTACACCTACAAAGCGCATTAAGTGGCGAACCCCACATTGGTGCTTAATCCTTTTTTTTCTATATCCATCACTTAACGTAATTAACTTAGAGATTCTGGATATATTAATACAAAATATTGCTTCAGATACCGCAGCGCAGGCTACAAAATTATATATCGCTGGCAATATGGAAATGTCTGAAGTTGTTGGATCTACTATACTTGTATTTACTGAAGAAATTGGCGAAATGATGTTTGCATTTGGCTGCCTCTTTTGGTTTTCCATGCAATATCAGATCGTTAACTACAAAACCACAAAGGCCTAAATAACACATGCACACTAGCCTCCTCTTTTCACTTATTTTAGTTATCTTGGCTGCTGCACTCCGCCCGCTACGTAATATTTGGTTTGTAGCCCATATTATATTATGTGGACTTTCACTGTGGGGGCTTTCTTTATTAGATTTGATCCCTAGCACTATTTCACCTCGCCATATTACTGTGCATACAACCCTTATACTGATTATTATTCACTTATTTTTTATTAATATTATAACCTTTACAATATATGCATGGGATAAGCATTCTGCGCGCGCAAACAAATGGCGAATCCCAGAGAAAACTCTTCACGCATTTGCTTTTATTGGCGGCACACCTGCTGCATTTATAGCCCGCAAATATTTACGTCATAAAACCATAAAAGGTACATTCATCCGTAATTTATGGATTGTTATTTTCTTACAAATTTTAGTAATCGCTTCATTATTTATTTTAGTCTCATTGCCTCAATAGCAGTTCGGAAATCGTACGACCGTTCGATTATCGAACGCCCAATCGTCCACCAATGAGACTAATTCCATTACAGTAATATAACTCAAATAACGTCATGCAGTATTATCACCTACTTACAGTAACTTAGAAGAACTTGCAATTCTTGGCACGGCCTTTGCTTCTACTAAGAGTACAAACTAACACAACAAAGTAATACCGTGGAGAGAAGTGGACGATTTAGTAATGTAACACCTTCCCTTTCCCCCAGAACCAAAGCGTTCACACCTCCACGGAATTTTTATATTCAAAGAAAGGATGCGTCTTCTTACCGCATCCTTTTTTGTACGACCCCCCTCTTACTCCTCCTCTTCATAAGCAATAAAAAGGCGCAATATTTTCTCATCTGCCCTAGAAAGAGGCAACTTATCAACTATACTCTTGCTATACCACTTACCATTAACACCACCACCATCATTTGGCCATATTTCTGGTATACCACTCTTTAGCCACACATCAGCTTCTAATATAAAATGACTATAGCTTTGCCTCACCCCACCAAGATGCACTCCATTACCTTCTTCTATTAAATGATTGGCCTCCTTAATATCTTGGGCCAAATCATACTCTACAAAACCATACAAGCCTCCCAAGAAATTAGTTTCTCGGGCAGAGAGCCACAATTCTCCATGATCATTCTGATATATAATAATATTTTTTTTTCGTATCGGAGTTACTTTACTCACCTTAGGAAGAGGGTATCGCCCTGGTTCTTTTTTACCAATACACCGTTCCGCAAGAGGGCATCTTTCACAATAAGTCACGTGCTTGCGACATATTAACGCCCCAATATCCATCATTGCTTGGTTATAGTCGAAACTATTTTCTTGATCTAATAACAGATATGATTTTTCCCACAGCTCTTTTTCACCTGCCTTCTCTAATGCAAAAAACCTACATAATACTCGCCGTAGATTCGCCTCCATAATAGGAACAGGTGCATTAAAACCAAAACAAGATATAGCATGTGCTGTATTCCGCCCAATGTCCGGCAACTCTTTTAAGCTTGCAATATCACTGGGCAATTTACTGTTATAGTGTTGATTTACTAGTTGCGCTGCCTTGTGCAAATTACCCGCACGTCTATAGTAACCCAACCCTTCCCAATTTTTCATTACCTTATCATAAGGCGCTGCTGCTAACACATCTATAGTCGGAAATTCTGCCAAGAACGGTGTATAATAACGCTCTAACACCGTTGATACTTGCGTTTGCTGTAACATAACTTCACTAACCCATATATGATATGGGTCATCTGTTATTCGCCACGGCAAATCCTTACGGCCATATTTTTGATACCACTGATGCAACTTTTTATGTATTGCTTTATAGGCCATACACACTCAGGAAAAATAACTCTCTAATATTTTTTTATAAATTTCTGCCAACTGCTCTATCGCCTCTACAGAAACCTGCTCATCAACTTTATGAGCTGTTTTATTTATAAGGCCACACTCTACTACTGCACATATATCCTTAATAAAGCGTGCATCTGATGTACCACCTGTAGTACTAAGTTCTGGCATTTTCCCTGTAACTACTTCAACTGAATTAGCTACTAATGTACTTAATTCACCTGGTGGTGTTAGAAAACACTCACTTCCAGGGTGTAGCTCTAATGTATAATTTTCTGTAACCGCTCGGCAATGCTCATTCAAACGTTGGCCTAAACTCTGCTTTGTATGCAAGCTGTTAAAGCGGATATTACCTTTAGCTGATACCGAAGCTGGAATAACATTATAGGCTGCATTCCCTGCATCCACCGATAATATTTCTAAATTTGTAGGTTGAAAGAACTCCGTTCCCTCATCCAACGCATCCTGCGTCATGCGGTGTAAGATATCCACCATTGGCGTAATCGGATTCTCCGCCAGTTTTGGATAAGCAACATGACCCTGCGTGCCCTTCACTGTCAAATCAAAGCTAACACTGCCACGCCGACCAATCTTGATCATTTCACCAAGTTCTGTTGGGTTGGTAGGCTCACCCACAATACAAGCATCAATAACCTCACCCTTTTCCTTTAGCCACCCGAGCATTTTAACGGTACCATTGATGGAATCCGCCTCTTCATCACCCGTTATAAGAAAAGATATTGACCCTTTCGGCTTATTACCATCTTCTAAATAACCGCTTACTGCAGCCACAAAAGAACCAATTGCGGCTTTCATGTCTACTGCACCACGCCCTATTAACATACCATCTTGTACTTGCGGCACAAATGGATCAATACTCCACGCTGCGGCATCACCCACCGGCACGACATCTGTATGACCTGCGAAACAAAGATTTGGCTGCTCATTACCTAATTTTGCATAGAGATTATCGACAGGGTAAGAACCGTCCCCATCAAACACAACACGATGACATATAAACCCTAGCGGCTCTAGCATTCCCTGCAAAGCATCCAACGCACCAGGATCCTTTACCCCGGAAACACTGGCATGACGCATTAACTCAATAGCATTCTGCAGAGCATCTGTTGTCATAGGCTAACTACGTAATAAATCATTGATACTAGTTTTAGAGCGCGTACGCTCATCTACGCGCTTTACAATCACTGCAGCATAAAGAGATGGTGCATCCGGTGTTTTACCAGGAACAGTGCCCGGAACCACTACAGAGTAAGCCGGCACACGACCATAGAACACTTCTCCGCTTTCTCGATCTACAATCTTAGTAGAAGCACCAATATATACTCCCATTGATAATACAGATCCCTCTTCAACAACTACGCCCTCGGCAACTTCACTGCGCGCACCAATAAAGACATTATCTTCGATAATAACCGGCCCGGCCTGTAATGGCTCAAGCACACCACCAATCCCTGCGCCGCCAGAGATATGACAGTTTTTACCAATTTGCGCACAAGAACCTACTGTTGCCCATGTATCAATCATTGACCCCTCATCAATATAGGCCCCAAGATTTACAAAACTTGGCATTAACACCACATTACGAGCGATATAAGCTGAGTGACGCACAAAACAACCAGGAACAGCGCGGAAGCCTGCCTCTTTAAATGTTTTTTCATCCCAACCTAAGAATTTTGGCGGCACTTTATCATACCAATGAGACTCTGTACCATCCATTGATGGGCTATTACCAACCAACTGCATGCTATTCAGCCTAAATGACAAAAGAACAGCCTTCTTAGTCCAATCATTAACCTGCCATGAACCATCCACTTTTTCTGCCACACGAAGCTTACCGCTATCTAACGCATCTAGTGTTTCTTGCACTGCACCGCGAACTTCACCAGATGTACTAGCGGTTACATCATCACGATTATCCCACGCTTTTTCGATAATAGACCGTAATTCCTGCATTATATCTTCCTGTAACTTTTCATTTTCAAAATATGAAGCGCAAACTGCCATGTCAGCGCCTGTAATGCAAGTATTAACCATAAAAATTGATTACACGTTGATATTTATGCCTATATTTTTAAAAATAAAATGCAATACGACAGTGAGCATCATCACTTGTATAATCAAGTACAATCGGAGAAACACTAGCATCAACAACACAGCCAGCTATTGTTCTGCCATCCTTTATTAGCATCTTCCCAGCATCCGCCTTTCCATCATCAATTTTTTTATCAATAGAAATAGACATTTGCGGAGTTAGGGCTCCATTTCCTAAAGCAATACTGCCAGCCTTCGAAGCTAAAAGAATGTAATTCTCAACCCCTCGCGTCGGATAGAATGGATCATAAACACCACTCATCCCCGAAAGAATTGCATAACCGGCATCGGATTTAGTAGCTGAAGAAGCTGGTATATTGTTCCCTATCCAAAACCCAATGTTAGAACTACCATTACGATATGCCCCCTCCATTACAATCGGATATATGCCGCTTAAATAAAGATGCCGCCATGCAGGGCGAGACTCATATGGCTCACCACTCCCAAAACCATACGAAACCAAACCATTACCGTTACCATTTAGAACGGCAGGAGTAACACTCCAGTTTTTTGTTGCATCAGGGAAATCACCTGGAAGATAACTATATTTATCAGTGAATGTATTAATTATAGTCTTAAATGAGTTAACTTCTGAAATTACCTCTCGAGATCTTGATACTTCAATTAGCTCACGCCCACCTAAAATACCACCTATAATCAACCCAACTATAACCAGAACAATTGACATTTCAACCAGTGTAAATCCTGCTCTCACCTTACTTCCAATACAACTAATAATTAAGTTAATTAATAACAATAACCCGCAATATTTCATAATCATATTGATGATACAAGCAATTATAACAATTCAGCTATGGACAAGTAAAAAAAATTTATCTATAAGACACCTTCTTTTGGTAAACATACCAAAGTGCCCAGTTAGCTCAGTTGGTAGAGCAAGGGACTGAAAATCCCTGTGTCCTTGGTTCGATTCCGAGACTGGGCACCACTTTTTCAAGCACATACACCCACTCCCGACGAGTAAGGGATTTATTGTTGCAGTTTGCACGCGCGAAATGCGCTTCGCAAGTATGGCACCCCTTATTTGTTGATAGAATATTTACTTCTAACGTTTTATATTATTTTTTATAAAAAATATGCATAACTTATAAAATATAGAAATACTTGTTAACGATGCCATATTTTAATTAAGGAGTAATAAAGTGTCCAATTTGCCTATCCTATATAGTTTTCGCCGATGCCCTTATGCCATCCGTGCTCGCTATGCTTTGGCTCACAAAAATATTACTTACATTTTGCGAGAAGTCGATTTAAAAAACAAACCAGAAGCAATGCTTGATATATCGCCCAAAGGCTCTGTTCCTGTAATGCTACTGCCGGATGGAACTGTAATTGATGAGAGTCTAGATATTATATCTTATGCGTGGAGCGTTAATGTCAGCAGTGAGTTAATTAAACATTATGACAATGATTTCACGCCTCTATTAAAGAAATATAAGTATTTTGAACATCACCCTGAGCACACTCAAAATTATTACCGGACACAAATAGAATCTAATTTTTTAACAAAGATAAATACCATACTAGAGAAACATCATTATTTAACAGGCGACACCCTAACTCCTGATGATATTGCAATTATACCTTTCATTAGACAATTTGTATTTGTGGATAAAGAATGGTTTGATGATAGCGATTATACATATATTAAAAACTGGCTATACAGCATTATTAATACCGCTATTTTTGACTCTGTTATGCAAAAATTCTCCCCTTGGAAAGAAGAAGATAATGAAATAGTTATTGCTTCATAGGTGGAAACTAATTAGCAAGAAGGTCTTGCACATCCTGAGGGAATTCAGACCCATCCCATATAGTGTTCTGACCATTTTCAAGAGGAGGGAGTTGCTCTCCAGAGCAATATCTTTTTACACGATCCATACTTATGCAAGCATTAAAAACTTGCTCACTCGCCCTTCTTCTTGAAGAGTAAGGATCTGTAATAATTCTTCCCATCGTTAGCACACCGCCAAAATCCGCTACGGCCTTCATGCATACTCCACGAACACATTCATTTAAGCCAACAGGAGAAACTATTTTATCTTCTCTGACATTATAAGAAGTACGTTCTCCGGCAGCGTTTTGAAAATCTTCGTCTTCCTGCATCCAAGCTGGTATCTCATAATCAGATTCTGATTCTTGCGCAACGGCTGGCAAAGCTAATGAATCCTCCGAATCAGCGGTCTGCTGCGTATGCATTTCCTGCTCAACGAATGAGTCAGATGGCATATTAGACGAAGGGACACTTTCTGCCTGCCCAGAAAAATCTTCATTTGCAGAAGACGCATTAGGCGCACTGAATAACAAACATAACAAAGAACAGGAGCAGTAAAAAAAGCTCTTTAAATAATTACCACGTCCTGTTCTTTGTTTATTCATTTTCTAATACTCACCACTAATTTTTATAGAATACCTGATATAGACCTTACTAGACCCCTAACAAGTGCTGGTGATGCTTCATGCCATTCTAAGTTAGCCTTATTAGCTGAGCTTAGAATACGCGTTTGATAACGCTTGCGATCATTAACTTCTTCAGTCATAGATACAGTGCTACCACTATTTCCTTGTGCCAAATTATGCTTAGAACGATTCACCACTTTTTGACCTTTCTTAGCACGTTCTGATATTTGCAGATCAGTAATAACCGAATAATAAACGTCCTTTACCAAGTTATTAGCAATGAGTGAACCTGCGCCACCAACGATACCACCAACGATACCACCGCCATATGAACGTGACGTATGAGCGCCGATTACAGCACCTGCTGCTACACCACCTGCGATGTCTCCATAACCATTACCAAATGCTTTTTCTGCAGCCGTTGGATCATTTTTACCAACTTGCAGGATGTTAGCCTGAACTAAAAAATGTGCAGCATCAGGATCATCTACAATTTTATAACCTTTTCCAATGATGGCACTTGAAATTTCTTGAGACACGTCAAAATCTGATTTATCAGATGTATTACGCACTTGAAGGAAAACTGTTTTAAGAGCGGGCTTTACTGGCTCAAGAAAAATTGTACTACTCATTTTTGTTTGAACATCTAAATTCCGCTTAGATATTGCTGTACTCGCTGCGGCACAACCGCTCAACACTACACCTACCAAACAAGCAACAATAAAATTTCTATAACTTCTCACTCGTAACATTCCTTAACTCCTTAATAAAATCTCATAAATATCTGAAGGAGACAATGTATAAGTAGAAATGCTCAAAACACAAGAAAAAGCTGAGAACTGTATAATTATTTTCGCCTCTAGATACATAACAAGTATCTTTTATTATTACCTAACAGTATAATTTTAGTACATAAAATCCTGTTATTTTCTGACCTAAAATATATAATAGTTAATATGAGTACATATCATAATAAAGGCTTTACGCTCGTTGAAATATCAATAATTTTAGTAATTATTGGGCTAATCATCGGAGGGATATTAACTGGTAAAGACTTGATACAAAGTGCTGCGCTTAGGTCATTAATTGCAGATATTAACAATGCAGAAACTGTTGTTAATACGTTTGAAGAAACATATGCCTTTCTACCAGGTGATCTCCCCACTGCTAGTACATACTGGCCGACAGAAACAAATGGCAATGGAAATGGTATAATTGACTACACCCCAGAGCGATGGCAGGCATGGAAACATGCTTATGCCGCAGAAATGCTGCGCAACCTAGATGTTGACAATCCCCCGAGATACTATCTTACCACTTATAAAACCGGAGTTGTCTCAGTATTCCAGTGGAATTGGAACCAGAGAAGTGGCTTAATGTATCAATTTGGCGGCGCACCTGAAGGAGATGCGATTTTAACCCCAGTACAAGCTCAATATATTGATCAAAAAATGGATGATGGGAAATATGCTTCCGGAAAATTATCAGGCTTAAATGGCGCTGGCGCTACAAGCAACTGCAATGCAGGAGGAGCTTATATATTAACAAACCCCGAAGCTGTATGTCGCATTTTTTACTTCCCAAGTATTTATTAAAGTTACTTTTATTTACTAAAAACCACTAAACACACTTAACCAGCCCGACGCCTAATACTAACTTTAACCTATAGCGTTTTTATTTTTTACTTACGGTAGACAGCTAAGGTAAATAAAATTTTAACGCCCACAAACATATGTGAACTTAATATTATACATAATTTTTAATAAGACCGATAGGTAACAAAGCGTAAATGTTACGTAGAATGCAAGTGGAATATAGCTGAAGCTTGACCCATTTAGTATTACTGTTACACTTCTAAAAAAAATATTAGGCAGCACTGACATCAAGTGAAGTATATCAATAACATTAATATTAACCTTATTTGGCAAACGCTACGCTTGCTTGCAAACCGCATTGATGGACAGACCTATACGCGGAAAATGATAGCTCCGCTAAATATTCACTATGAGAATATTGGATCGGAACCTATTAACCCCAAGCACTCTTACATCATGGTATGCAATCATCGTAGCACTTATGACATCCCATTATGCCATTACACCCTTTTCTCCAACGGGCTGCCATATATTTTTGGTATCGCGAAAAACAAATTCCTACTACCTACCATTATGCGGAAAATGACTTCTAAAGATGGAAAAACAATATTAGAAGCAGGAAGTGATAATTTAGCAGCTTGGACATTTGATCACTTATCAAAAGGTGGTAATATGCTAATTTACCCAGAATCAACACGCAACCGCACAACAGAGCCTTTACTTCCTTTTAAAGCTGGTGTTGATGTTTTTGTACGCAAAAGCAAACATGATCTGCTATTATGCTACATAGACCATTCTGAAGCTATAATAGCTGATGGCAGAACGGACATTACTATAAAATATAAGGCCTTTACCCCTGAAGACCGTAGACATATTAAGATAGAACCTCTCTATCGAGAATTATTTTCTAAAGAGTTAGAATCGTAACCTTTATTATGACTGCAACATATAAACAAAACATTGATAAGTTTATCACCTGGCTATGCATATTCATTATTGGAGGAATATTTGGCCTGCTTGATGGAGTGTTTGGCGACCAAATGTGGCTGCTTCTATTATTTTTAATTCACCTAGCTACTATTGCTCAATATGGAATAGTAAGCCGCGCATCTGCAATAATGGTTACTGCACAAATACTTGCCTTTTTTTGGTTTGAGCCAGCAAATTTACTCTTCACCCTGCCAATGCTTTATATGACGTTAATATTCTTACTAGATCGACATGTTGGCCACCACCGTTGGCAATTAGCAACCCATGCCATGTTAGGTATATTGTTACTATTTAACCCAGGTGCTTATTTGGTGGCCTTTGCTTCTTGGTATCGTTTTTTATATGACCAAGAATATGTAAAAAATTGGCTTTTCTGATTTTAACGACCACAACTTTGGTAATAATAAAAAAATATGAATGCACGTATATTAAATCCTATATACCAATCGTTAATACGAATATCACCTGTACTCGTAGTATTTTTTGCTGGCTGGATTTTATCATCTTCTTTTTTTGTTGTGCAATGTACCGAACATTGTGATGAACGAACTATTAATCCTAAGATTTTAGATGCAACTAAAAAACTAAAAACCGGTGACCTCATCCTAACCAATTCACCTGATATGCTTTCTGCAATGTTTAGTAGCCTTGGGGGATGTAATTTCTCTGGCATAAAAATCGTATATCGTTCCGCTGAATTAGAAAAAATTTATGGCACTGATTTATGGGTACTAGTGTCTGATGCTGCAACGTTAAATGATCCAGAAAATGGCTTAAGGCTTGAACCTTTTATTGACTACTTCACTAATTACCACGCCTTAGCCATACGTGTTCAAAGACCACAAAACATAAGCACGCAAGAATTAGAAAATATCCATAACTTAGCACTAAGAGCACGAGATACGACCCAACCACCTATATGGTATGACTTAGGATATATTCACACCAACTTCAGGCAGATGAATTGCGTTAAAATGGCCCACCTTGCCTATGGAGAACGTATTGCCCCATTATATAATGATCCCAATGCTTATGTAGATTCTGCAATGGCATGCGATCTAAAGTTAGAAAATACCGATAATATCCTGCCAAAAACTGTTTTCTGGAAATCTGAGGAAACAAATGAATAGAACTGATTACACTAGACAAAATGGTTACAGAAAAGCCCAAGAAGAAATACTTCTTTATACTCTTATGGCAATCATTGGAGTATTAACACAAATAATAAGTAGTACATTTGGCAGCCATCAATGGCTTATTTCAGCTTTTGTTTTACATTTATCCATATTCCATATACTCAAAAAAATACGGATTGTTTTCTGGGTATTATTTATTCCTCATATAGCATTATATTATGAAATAGCTCCACAAAGTTACCAATTTTCTCTCATTATACTACTTACTTTAATACCTTATATTTTATATCGAATCACTGGACATTTATTATTATCTACACTTTTTATTGCTAGCCTTTTTTCACTAATATGGCTAATGCCAAAAGCAATTTTTCTAGGATTCATGTTTTATAACCGTGCCGTTAGTTATATGATAGAGGTACTGATATGAAATATATTGCACAATTAGTTCATAGAAAATTATGGCTGTCTTTTATCTTCATATTTGCAGGATATTATGTAGGAGGTTATATGCTAGCCTCTAAATGTAATGAAAGCTGTATGCAATCCCGTAGTGTAACAGATGAATTTAACCACCTCATTAATCAAGCACAAACTGGTGATCTTATTTTAGTGCATTCTCCTGATTTTTTCTCTCGCATGATTGCTGCAGTTGATGATTGCCATTTCTCAGGAACAAAAATAGTCTATGAAGAAAAAGGTCAACACCCTGAGCTAGCATTAGGAAAATATCTATTGGTTTCAGAAGCTGATACACTAGATGACACTATAAACGGACTATTTCTTAGTCCAATGGATGAATATTTTTATGAATATGATCAAGTTCGCATTGGTTTATTTCGTCCTAAAAACTTCACATCAGATCACCTATCTGCAATCCACTCACTAATTGATTTAGGATTATCTCCTGAATTCTCAGGCATAGCTTATGATTTTAATTTCGATAATAATACCGATACAGATCTAACTTGTCATAAGCTGTTGATTCGCATTTTTGATGATATGGTGCTTGATCGCTCTAGAGAAAACACCATATATAAAGCATCCTTCCCTTGTGATTTACGTGAAGAAAATTTAACGCAGATTGGCTCTTGGACTTCATACTGGAAAAACCAAGATAGTAATTTTTAGCTCAAAGTTACTATCCTATATCCCAGCCTCTGGTGTATTATAATACAGCACCTCTAACGTCCACTGCGTAATAGGTTGATGATAATACATCCCTGCTAGTAACAAAAATATCAATATCGTATAAAAACCCGTATATCGTATACGCAGACTACCCTGATAATATCGTGCAATTATCAACATCGCCATTAAAGCATTTAGCAACCCAACCAATCCCGCAATAAAGAAGATGCCCATGGTTGGCAACAATACCAATGGGAACATCAACGCGGCGGCCATCATTCCTACATAATCTATTGCTAGAACTTTAATTTTAAGATTTTTATGAAATTTCTGCCCAATATCCATTAACAATGGCAATTCAAAACCAGATAAAAATCCAATAATGAAAACTAAAAAATGGTCAGCAATAAATATACCGCTTTGAATCACGGCTCCATGATAAGAAGCACCTGTTAATACTACTATGGCATTTGCTAACCAATCTATTCCCAAAATAAGGAAAGGACTTAATGTGCCAATAATTGAAAGCAATGCCTCTACGTGAATAAGACGTTGCACTTCGTCATTAAGTTTAAATTTTCGGTAACAAAACATACCTAAACCTAATGCAACAATATACATACCAATTGTCATATTATAGCGCAGCACTGTATTTCCAAGCACCGATGCCATTGATTGCGCAAGCAATAACTCATACATCATGCTACAAAAAGCTAATATTAATGTCAAAAATATGACCATTCTTACTCTAAATTCCTTATGACTTAACCTTCAAAGCATATCGCTATATTAAGAAGTTATACAGGCGCTTACCCTTGCCGTACAGAAGATAGTAAGAAGAGCGCAAACAAGGTGCAATCACTATCAAAAGCATATATTATATCATCCATGCGTTTTTCAACCCTTACATGGCTAGCCTTCCTACTTTCATTTTGCAGTTTTTCATATGAAATGCTCTTTGCAAAAACATTAACCCTTTTTCATGAAAATCATGTTTTATGGCAAAGTGTTGCAATAGGCATGTATGTTCTTGGGCTAGGAATTGGTACTTTTTTTGCTGACTTTACTAACAAAGCAAAAGCTCTCCAACATCTCATCCGGATTGAGCTAGTGCTTTGTTTATTAGGAGCATTATCTGTATTTATTTTATTTACAGTAAATGGAAGTTTCCAAATAAAAATGCAAGACCAAGCCATGGTTAAGGCGCAGAATCATCAAGATTTTATTAATAACACACCGCAAGGAGAGCACTTATTTAAATTAGCGCAATATGATAAAGAAAATGAGAGCGATGCACCTCGTATATATATATTGATAGGAATGCAAATTTTAGTGCTGTTAATTGGTATTTTGTCTGGGTTTGAAATTCCATTACTAATCAGGTTAGCGGAACATAACGGTCATGACAATAAAGACTATATGCTGCTTGGAATAGGACATTTTGGCACATTATTAGCCGCATTAGTCTTTTCTTTTTACTTATTTTCACACCATATTGTACTTACATCAGGCTTGTTTATAGCCGCCATCAATGGCATGTTATGTCTATTCTTAATCATTAGGTATAGTGGGTCTTTACGTCGTTTTTATAAATTATGTACCATCACTAGCCTTGGGTTAATTTTAGCACTTACAGCATTTGCCCCTGTATTTTATGATTACTACCTTCGCCTCTATTATTATTATCGTATTGAAGCTGGGTTACGCACTCCCATCCCTACATCTTCTTTGATTGCATTTTTAGAAAGCAGACCTCATATCAGCCATACACGCAGTCAATATCAAACTATTGACTTTGTCCATAATCCCATTGCTTCACGGCATGAGGAATTCGCGCTTTTCTTAGACCAGCAAGAGCAATTTACCACCCATAACGAGTCCTATTATCATGAAGGCATGGCCCACGCCCCCATGTGGATGGCTAGAAAAATACCCGCTAATATTTTAGTATTAGGCGCAGGAGATGGTATCTTAATTAAAGAATTATTATCCCAAGGCAAAAAAGTTGAGTCCATTACACACATAGAACTTGATCCTGAAATGTTAGAAATAGCAAACAGCGACCCACGCCTGCTAAATCTAAATAAGGGCGCATTAAACTCTCCTAAAGTTCACACTCAAACAGGGGATGGATTTTATTTCCTGCGCAATAGCAATACACTCTATGATGCTATTTATGTTGATTTCCCTTACCCAAACAGTAATGACTTGGCACGACTATACAGTGCTGAATTTTATCATTATGTAGCCAAACGACTAAAACCTAATGGATTTGCCGTTATTGACTCCCCCATTTTAGAAGCTGCTGAAATAGCATCCTCTGGAAAGAAAATGGCTGCCGCTATGCAGGATGACAATAATGTACAGGTTAATACTGTTAAATCGGCAGGGTTTAAGGTAATACCTTATGCAATGGAACAAAATACTTTCTTTATTTTATACAAAGATAACCCCTTGCTAGATAGATGGCAGCACGGAGGACAATATTTTCGTTTTGAATCTCCACGGGATGGCAAGCTGAAATATGTTGAAATTATTGATGTAAAGCATCAAATAAATGACTATCACATACATTCAATTTTTCGACCACGGCAGCCGTAACTAGCTTATAACTACTTAACGACTATGCGTATTTTTCTGAAAAGCATCTTTAGAGAAGTCAGATAACCTAGTCGCTTCTTGAAAGCTCTTTTTATTAGAAGTCATTTTTTCCATCACACCTTCTTCCGGACGTATCTTAACTGTGATTTCATCCGTAGTTGCCACTTGACGGCCAACCAAACTATTTAATAGTTCGGCTGTTTTTTCTGCTGCTCGATAACTCGCTGTATCAACACTCACATTAAATCCATTAGAGGCGACCTCAGCTTTCAATCCAACAACATCTTTAAGCACCATTGCATACAGTTTTGCATCATGTAGCTTCCCTATGTTATCTGCAGGCATATTTTTTTCTGTCATAGCAAACTTTCCTTCATTCTATTAAAATACCCAAGATTACCAACCTTCTGTCTAGACTTATTATATATAAAAAAATGTTAATAAATACTTACTTAATGTACTTATTCATTTATTTAATGAATTGTTCTTCTTTTTTTTGCTCTAAAAACGCTTTGTGGTGACAAAACAACAGAACCACGCTATAAGCCGTAACCAACAACAAACACAACGTATTTCAGGCATAAATAAAGACCATGAAAGACTTATCCCGTATCCGTAATTTTTCTATTGTAGCCCATATTGACCATGGGAAATCCACCCTTGCTGACAGACTAATTGAAATGTGTGGCGGCTTAGAAAAACGTGAAATGTCCGCCCAAATCCTTGATAGCATGGACATTGAACGGGAGCGCGGGATCACAATCAAGGCACAAACTGTGCGCCTGAACTATAAAGCACGAAATGGTGAAACATACGAATTCAACTTGATGGATACCCCTGGCCATGTGGATTTTTCATATGAAGTCAGCCGCTCCCTTGCCGCATGCGAAGGGTCATTGCTTGTGGTGGATGCCGCCCAGGGTGTGGAAGCTCAAACACTTGCAAATGTCTATCAAGCTATTGATAATAACCATGAAATAATACCTGTCTTAAACAAAATAGACTTACCTGCCGCAGAACCTGAGCGAGTAAAGGCCCAAATTGAAGATGTGATTGGAATTGATTCTAGTGATGCATTAGAAGTGTCGGCCAAGTCCGGCATCGGCATGGAAGACCTATTAGAAGCCATCGCCATGAGGCTGCCACCACCACAAGAGGGGGATAGTGATGCGCCAACTAAAGCTCTACTGGTAGATAGCTGGTATGACCCGTATCTTGGAGTTATTATTTTGGTTAGGGTATATGATGGTGTGCTCAAAAAGGGCATGAACATACGTATGATGCAAACAGATTCTGTGTATCAAATCGATAATGTAGGTATCTTCACACCCAAAAAAGTCATGGTCAAAGAGCTATCGGCTGGCGATATGGGCTTTATTACAGCTAGTATTAAGCAAGTTGCAGATTGCAAAGTGGGAGATACTATCACTGAAGATAAACGTCTTTGCAAAGACGCATTGCCAGGATTTAAACCTAATTTGCCTGTTGTTTTTTGTGGAATGTTCCCTGTAGATGCAGGTGATTTTGATACATTGCGAGATGCCATTGAAAAATTGCACCTTAATGATGCAAGCTTTGAATTCGAGCAGGAAAGCTCCACAGCACTTGGCCTTGGTTTTCGCTGCGGTTTTCTAGGGCTGCTTCATTTAGAAATAATTCAAGAGCGACTTGATCGTGAGTTCGATCTTGATCTTATTACTACCGCCCCAAGCGTAGAATATAAATTGCATATGAAGAGAACAAAAAACAAAGAAGCGCATATGCTTTTGCTGCATAACCCCGCGGATATGCCCGATCCTATTCATATTGAAAAAATGGAAGAACCGTGGATTAAAGCCACTATTATGGTACCTGAAGAATATCTAGGGAATGTTTTTGATTTATGCATGAAAAAGCGTGGCGTACAAAAAGAAATGAGTTATGCAGGTGCGCGTACAGTACTTATTTACCGCTTACCGCTTAATGAGGTTGTATTTGACTTCTATGACCGCCTAAAATCATTAACCAGTGGCTATGCAAGTTTTGATTGGGAACTAGATGGTTATGAAGAAAGTGATCTTGTTAAAGTCGCTATCCTAGTTAACGCAGAACCGGTGGATGCACTGTCGCTAATTGTACACCGCTCGCAAGCCGAACCACGTGGCCGCCAGTTATGCAATCGACTCAAAGACCTTATCCCACGGCAATTATTCAAAATCGCTATACAAGCAGCTATTGGTGGCAAAATCATTGCTCGCGAAAGCATTAGTGCGATGCGTAAAGATGTTACCGCAAAATGCTATGGCGGCGATATTACACGTAAGAAAAAATTGCTCGAAAAGCAGAAAAAAGGAAAGAAGAAAATGCGTTCCTTTGGCAATGTAGAAATTCCACAATCCGCCTTTGTTGCAGCGCTTAAAATGAATGACGACTAGAGGAAATCAGCATTTTTATTAAACTACCCACGCATTGCATGCTTCGGGTTGGGGGGGCGCTCCTTTGGAAATGTAGAGATTCCACAATCCGCCTTTGTTGCAGCGCTTAAAATGATTTGGTTATGCACCTCGACCCGAAGATTCTGCCTTAGAAGTGGCTATCTCCTGCGCTTTATCTGCAGACATTTGCTGTGTAGGAGGAGCCACTTCCCCCTGTTGCGATGCCGTTTTAGCACCAGCTCCCTTAAGCTTGTCTCCTAAATCACGGATTGCTGCAGCCATTTCCGTTTCACCAGTCCGTTCATTACCACGCTCAATTCCTGGCGCCACCTGATCTCCAGGTTTTGTTTGTTGCGCAGGTGGAACCGGTGCCTGCTTAATCCCTGAGGTTTTTTGCTCCATAACGCATGTCCTAATGTTTAATTTCAATTCTTACATTAAATAACATATATTTATTGCATAATTGTTAACAATTACTTTTTAGAATAAACTAATACCCAAATTATAACTACCATTTGCTTTAACAGAAAAAACATGGCTTTATAATTACATCCGGCACTATCGGATACCATTTTTATTATATAGGTAATAGCAATAAATGACAAAACACGTTTCCCCTGGCATCCACATCCTACTTGATATGTGGAATGCCAAGCATATGACAGACCTTACCTATGTAGGAAACGCATTAACCAAAGCTGCAACTTCATGCGGCCTTACTATCTTGGATGTACATTTGCATCACTTTGGAGAAGATGAAGGGGCAGGAGTAACCGGCGTTGCAATATTAGCTGAATCACATATTAGCATCCACACTTGGCCAGAAATTGATTATATGGCCATTGATATTTTCGTTTGCGGAAGCGCAGACCCCACACCTGCAATATCATCACTAAAAGATGATTTCCAACCGGGTTCTTTCTCTCTCACCTCTCAACAACGCGGTATTCGCAAATAAATTTATATTTCTTAACCTTAATTATCAGCATGTTAGAGTGTAATTCATTTTTTTCTTATATACAAATCATATAGTTTAATAGTTTTTTAACAATTCTGTATTAAAGTGGAACTATGACACAGTTTACACTTAAAGAGACTGACCAGAAAATAGGAATTGTTGAGCTGTGTTCAGGAATCAGGGATGACGGAAACCCTTGCCATAGCTATGTTTTAATTGAACCAAGCAAATATCAAGCCTTCATCCGCTCCCGCGATTGCGGAGAGCCTGTAAATTTAACGCAATATGGAAAAGTTATTCATTTTGGTCTTGGAATGTTGCCACCGGACCATATAAAGCGTAGAATGGAAGAGCAATATAACGTGAATCATCATTTTGTAAAAGATATTGCAAAAGTGATGACCTCTATACGGGAGGAATTAAATTATGTCGGACAGTAACAATATGCACACCATGCAGATAGTAAGCAGCGAACCTGTTGGATTTATGCCAAAACAAAGCAGCATGTGCCTTGATGCTCAAAACATTAAAGCACACATGCAAAAAACTATTGATTCATTGCGTAGCGCCGTTGGTAATACTGACAAATTAGGGACCATGCTATCTGGAACAGATGGAGCAGCAGCCTTAACATCAGGCTCTCTTTCCTTTAGTCATGCGCGGCAAATTGAGCAATCCCATTCCGCAGGACGAAACCGTTAAACAACTATCTATTAGAAATAATCTTCAATCTATGCAGCCAGGTCTCACCTGCAGAATATAAGTCTGCCATGCCTTATATTATTTTAAAGCTATAATATAACGAAATAAGGGCTGCCCCAAAAAAGCAACCCTATATTCCTAAAGAAAAATAGACTGAAGCAACCATTACTCAGTCAGCACTTTTACTTCACTGGTAAGCTTTTCAGCCTGTTCAGCAAGTTCGCTAACAGCCCCCTGTAATTCACGTGATGCTGCTCCAGATTCATCAGAAGCTTGCTTCACATCATCAATATTACCTGAAACTTGGGAAACTCCATCCGCAGCACTTTGCATATTTCTTGCGATTTCTTGCGTTGCCCGACCCTGCTCATCAATTGCAGAATTAACCACCCCTGTAATTTCCGTAATATCACCGACAACCTTTACAATAGTTTCGATTGCACTCACAGCACCATCAGCTACAGTTTGGATTTCACTAATCTGATGTGATATCTCTTCTGTTGCTTTTCCTGTTTGTGATGCCAAGCTCTTCACTTCTGATGCAACAACAGCAAAACCTTTACCTGCCTCACCAGCTCGTGCCGCCTCAATAGTAGCATTTAGTGCCAATAAGTTAATTTGTTCTGCAATATCGCTAATAATATTAGTAACATCACCTATTTTTTCAGCACCTTGAGCAAGCTCTGCAATAATATCACTTGCCCGTTGAGCTTCAGATGAAGCATTATCAAGAACTTCATTTGATTTTTGTACCTGCTGTACAATTTCTTGATTTGTCTGTAATAACTCTTCTGAAGCGGCAGCTACACTTTGAATATTTGCATTCACGCCCCCCATTGCCTCAGAAGCAGAATTAGATAATTCACTTGTTCGCGCAGCAACATCCGCCGTTTGTTCTGAATTCTGGCTTAATTCAACTGAAGCAGCACTCACTGCCGAAGCCACATCACGAACACTACTGGCTACACGAACTTGCTCTGTTATTACAGACCAACTAACCATCGGACCAACATAATACCCTGTACTATCTTGGATTGGCGCTACGTTTAAATCCAGCCATTGATCACCTAGTTGAATTTTAGCACGATGCGGTAAATTATTTGGATCTGCTAATATAGATCTCTGGTGCGTAGGCTTCTTATGAAAGACATCAATACAGCCACCTAAAATATCATCTACTTTAATAGGCAGCAAACTCTCAATTGTTCTCAATGTGTCGATGCTAGTTTTGTTAAGGTAATTAATTCTAAATTCTTCAGGGTCACACATCATCACATTAATAGGCATATTGTCAACCATACGCTTTAAACGCTCTGAATCTGTCGCAATAGACCAAGTTAAGATATAGCCATTTACCCGCCGGCCCTTTCTCATCGCATCAACTTTAAGGCTAAGAAATTCAGCTCCTAACCTAATAATAGTCTCATATGGAAGATTAGATTCATCCTTAAGCAAAGTGCGCTGGTGGTCTGGACTTTTATGAAAAACATCAATAGATGTTCCTATGATACTTTTGCCATTTACACCCGGCGGAAGCAGAGAAGAAATACTATCTAAAGTATCTTTAGCCGATTGATTTGCATATCGTATCGTAAAATCAGTATCACAAATCAGTAAATTAATAGGAATAACATCCATTATTACTGCGTGCGGAATAGAAAGCCCCATTATAATCTCCTTGTACCGACAATCCCCTAGATTAAATAAAAAGGGTCTTGCTATATTATAAGTTACAAGAGGAGTATAACTAAGATCAGCATTTCATTACAATAGCATGGTTGCTGGAGATTCAATATATGATCGTAAATGTTGCAAGAACGTCGCACCGACTGCACCATCTACAGCGCGATGATCTACAGACAAAGTAACCGTCATTACAGTCGCAATCTCTAGTGTATTTTCTTTTACAACCGCCCTCTTCTCACCGGCTCCTACAGCCAAAATACAAGCCTGAGGAGGATTTAATATTGCAGAAAATTGCTTAATTCCGTACATACCCAAATTAGAAACACTAAAGCCGCCACCCTGATATTCTTCAGGTTTTAATGTGCCTTTACGGGCACGACCAGCAAAATCTTTCATCTCCGCCGAAATTTGTGGTAGACTTTTCTGATCAGCGTTACGAACTACAGGCGTAACCAACCCACCCTCAACAGCAACAGCAACTGAAACATCAACATTACTATACTGCACAATAGCATCATCATACCACGATGCATTTGCCTCCGGCACATCAAACATAGCCAATGCCACCGCCTTAATAACAAAGTCATTTACTGATAATTTATAGGTTGGAGGCTCATTTTTTCCAACAGCTTTTGCAGCCTTGGCATTAAGCTGCGCGCGCATATCAAGCAGTTTATCCAACTCTATATCCACAGTTAGATAAAAATGTGGAACTTGCTGCTTGGACTCAGTAAGGCGCTTAGCAACCGTTTTTCGCATACCATTATTAGGGAACTGAACAAACTCACCAGCATCACGTTGAACAGCATTGACCGCACCACCAAACCTTAGAGCGTCCTCTACATCATTCTTTACAATACGTCCATTTGGCCCACTTCCTCGCAAAGAATTCAATGCTATTCCAGATTGCTTAGCTAAGCGTCGGGCCACGGGGCTAGCCTTAACGGCTCCTCCAGAAGATGATGCATTAACCGACGCTGCAGGAGGCTGGGGCGCTTTAGTAGGAGCATTTACCGCAACAACTCCACTAGCCACAGGCGCAGAAGGAGTTTGTCTTTGAGATTTTTTCTTACCTATTTTTGCAGCAACAGCAGGCTTATAGCCATCTACTACTTTTACATCGACACCATCTGATACTATTAATGCTATTGTGCTATTAACCGGAACTTGATTTGAGCCAGCATCAACTAACAATTTACCAACCACACCTTCATCAACGGCTTCGACTTCCATGGTCGCCTTATCCGTTTCGATTTCTGCTATTACATCCCCCGCAGAAACAGAGTCACCCTCTTTTACATTCCAGACAGCCAAATTACCCTCTGTCATAGTTGGTGATAAAGCTGGCATAAGCACTTCTACAACACCATCAGGAATCACAGCAGGTTGGGCTGGAATATCAGGTTCATCCTCTTCATTAACACCTTCAGGAGTATCAATATCTTCTGATGGCTCAGAAGATATTGCAGATTCAACTATAGCAACTGGTGTTTTGGAAGCAATATATTCAGATACTACCGCGTCACTCTCGCCTTCTTCTTTTAATACTGCAATAAGCGCATTAACTGGAACATTCTCTGTGCCAGCATCGACTAAAAATTTACCAACAACACCTTCATCAACAGCTTCCACTTCCATGGTCGCCTTATCAGTTTCAATTTCCGCTATTACATCCCCCGCAGAAACAGAATCACCTTCTTTTACATTCCACTTTGCAAGCGTCCCCTCTGTCATAGTTGGTGATAAAGCTGGCATTAAAATTTCAACTGGCATCTGGGCTACTCCCCGTGAGTCATTGTACTTAAAATTTCACTAAAAATTAGCAAGTTACTATTGGCATTACTTTAAGCGGCCTCTTCACGAAAACACACTTTACGCACCGCATCAATTACATCATTCACTTGCGGCAAAGCTAATTGCTCTAAATTAGCAGCATATGGAAGTGGAACATCCTTTCCACAAACCCGTAACACTGGCGCATCAAGTTCATCAAATAACTCTTCCATTGCAATAGCTGCAATCTCTGATCCAATTCCTGCTAGTGGCCACCCCTCTTCCACCGCAATTAAACGATGGGTTTTACGCACTGATGCAATAACGGTTTCTTTATCTAAAGGACGTAAACTACGCAGATCTATAACTTCTGCACTTATTCCCTCTTTTGCCAATTTTTCAGCAGCTTTTTGCGCTACCCCTACTGTAATAGAGTAAGTGACAATTGTGACATCGGAACCTTCACGAACCACAGCAGCTTTACCAATTGGCAGAACGTAATCATCGTCATCTGGCACATCAAATGACTCACCATATAACAATTCATTCTCCAAGAAAATTACAGGGTTTGGATCACGAATTGCCGCCTTTAGCAAACCTTTCGCGCTCGCCGCATCATAAGGAGCAATTACTTTTAACCCAGGACAATGAGCATACCAGCTTGCATAACACTGAGAATGCTGCGCACCAACACGTGATGCCGCACCATTAGGACCACGAAATACAATAGGGCACCGCACCTGACCACCTGACATATAGTTAGTTTTTGCTGCGCTATTAATTATTTGATCAATTGCCTGCATACCAAAATTCCATGTCATAAACTCTACAACAGGCTTTAGACCTTCAAAAGCAGCTCCGACAGCAAGGCCCGCAAAACCATGCTCTGTTATCGGAGTATCAATCACACGCTTTGCACCAAACTCAGCCAACAGCCCTTCTGTAACTTTATAAGCTCCCTGATATTCTGCAACCTCTTCACCCATTACAAACACATCATTATCACGACGCATTTCTTCTGCCATAGCATCACGTAAGGACACACGTACTGTTTGTTTTGTCATGTGCTATCTCCTAGTCGTTATATATATCAGTAAATAATTCGGACACATCCGGTTCAGGACTTGCCTTAGCTCTCTCTACCGCCTGAGCAACATCCTCACGAATTCCTTTGTCCATTTGCTTCAACTTATCTTCTGTTGTAATTTTCTCTGACAATAGATGCTCTTTGATATGCTCAATCGGATCTCGATTGGTTTTAACCTGATCAACCTCATCTTTACTACGATATTTTGCTGGATCAGACATTGAATGACCACGATAACGGTAAGTTTTCATTTCCAAAATAAATGGACCATTGCCACCACGCACATATTCTACGGCCTCCAAGCCTGCGGCACGCACAGCAAATAAATCCATACCGTCCACCTGCCGACCTTGGATGCCAAACGCTTCACCACGCCTATATAGCTCGGTAGTAGCAGAAGCACGAGCCACTGCCGTTCCCATTGCATATTCATTATTTTCAATAACATAAATAACCGGCAACTTCCATAATGAAGCCATATTGAATGCTTCATAAACCTGCCCTTGATTAGTAGCTCCATCACCAAAATAATCCAAACATATATGGTCATTATCTCTATATTTATTTGCAAAAGCGAGGCCCGTACCCAACGGAACATTAGCACCCACGATACCATGGCCACCAAAGAATTTATTCTCCAAGTCAAACATATGCATGGACCCACCTTTACCACGCGAGCAACCTAATTCACGACCCATAAGTTCGGCAAAAATACTATCCATCGGCGTACCAATAGCTACCATATGCGCATGATCGCGATATGTTGTTATTACTTGATCACCATGCTTGATACAGTCTTGAAGACCAACCACCACGGCTTCTTGTCCTATATAAAGATGACAAAAACCACCTATTAAACCCATACCATAAAGCTGACCGGCCTTTTCTTCAAAACGACGTACCTTTAACATCATTTCATACATTGCCAAGAGATTATCAGGATTAATCGCCTGTTTTTTCTCATCTAGCTCTTGTTTAGCCTTACGAATTGCCGCTGCTGGTGTCACCATAAATTTTCCCTTCTTTATGCATCAGTATGTTATTTGAATACTGCCTGACCTAAACTATGGCGGGGAAACTATAGACTATTTTACTTCCACGCAAGTATAAAAGCTTATTGCAACTAAGACGCATTATCAATTAGGCCGCACTCATCCCCAATTACGCCATAGAATACTTATGAATTATTCACTCATAGCTAGCTACATTTCCACTTCTATGATAGACTTAAACGTGTTTATTTACTTGTCATTAATATATATTAAACCTTATATAGCACTAACCAAAGATGCAATAGGCCCAAATAAATAGCGCATAGCGATTTAAACATTTACTCCATTACGCAAAAAGACATAAGAATTAGTATATACAGCTTTCATAATGAAGTAATGTTATCAAAGAATCTTCAACAGGGAATATATAATTATGCAGAAAACATCTTCTTCAATGCTTAAGTTATTTTTTGCATCTGCTCTTTTGGTTGCAACTAGCGCTACAGCGAATCTCATGGCCAACCCCATGACAAAAATCCCTGAAGATACCACTATCAATAAGGCAATTAAACCACTGGACCCTACATCAGCCCCCAACTTGCAAGGATGCTCACCGTCTGAGCGCAATTGCAATACAGCACAAAAGCCCTTAGGAAAACGAGGTGGCGGCAAAATGTACCGCCCTGCACGTGCAACTAGATCAATGTCTGGCAAAACACATACTGGTCGCAAATCTCGCCTTCACAGCCCCGCACGCGCAAGCAAAGGAATGGCTGGAAAATCTTATACTGGCGAATGGAAACGACCAGAAGGAACAGCTCCTACCAACCCTCCTTACCTCAGATGAGGCCTACAAATATTCACAAAACATCAATAAGAAACAACTGATATATAAGAATACTTGGTTTCAGTTCAATTGATTATGCATCACTATTTCTAAATAAGTTCATGAATTATATTAAAATAGTCAATGCGCCTATTGACAAAAGTCAATTACTTTTTTATTCCCATCCATACATTGCGCGCAGCAATACGGTACTGCTTTAATTAATTTTTGCAGAACCGGTACAAATGTTTAATGGAGACTTTTATGATTAAGAAGCTGATGCTTGCATCCTGTGCATGTTTACTACCATTTTCTGCTGCGATTGCAGGAGGACTACCTGTTGATACCAAATCAGAGAAAACCATTGTAGCAACATCACAAAGCGAAAATAGTCAGGATAACTGGAATAAGATTTTTGACTTTAAAGATCTTAATCGATGGATTTTTCGCCTTCGGTTGTTAAATGTAGATCCTGATGAAGATAGTAACATCTCAACTATTGGCGGACAAGCTGATGTAGATGACGCTTTTGTTCCAGAATTTGATATCACATATTTCTTCACCAAAAATATCGCTGCAGAACTTATTTTAGCTGTAACACCTCATGATGTAGTAGCAAATAATACTGCTTTAGGAAATGTTGACTTAGGCGATGTATGGCTTTTACCACCAACGCTTAATTTGCAGTATCACTTCTGTCCTGATTCAAAATTTCGTCCATATGTAGGAGCAGGTATTAACTATACTGTATTCTTCAATGAAGATTCCGGTGCCGTCGATTCCATCGATTATGACAATGGATTTGGTTATTCGCTACAAGCTGGTTTTGATTACGAAATTGATAAAAACTGGGCTATAAATGTTGACGTAAAGAAAGTACATCTTGATACAGATGTAACACTTTACTCTGGAGCTACTAGAGTAGATGCAGATGTTGACTTGGATCCATGGATCTTCGGTGTTGGTGTAGCATATCGCTTCTAATACTTAATATCCAGAATATGCTTGACCGGCAGACCTCTCTCCCTGCTGGTCAAGCACCTCAATAAGAGGTAATTTTGTTTGATTTTATTGCACAATGCACTGCAGCCATAGACCAGCAATCTAGTCTTATTATAGCTCTATTTTTTGCTGGGCTAACTGGCGGATTTACCCATTGTGTAGGTATGTGCTCTCCTTTTGTTATTACACAAGTTACGGCTCAATTAAGCCAGATACCTGCAAATAACATGCGTGGATTCCATAGACTAAAAGGAGCAGCACTTATACCATATCACCTCGGTCGTATGACGACCTATGCAGGCTTAGGAGCTATGTCTGCTTTTTTATCTGCACATCTTATGGCACTCGCATCATACCAATGGATTGCCGCCGCCCTACTTGCTCTAGCGGCATGTATTTTTCTAATAACCGCACTAAAAGGAACAAAATTATTTCAATTCCTATTTAGAAATGGTCTTTTTAGAAAATTAGTGCCAAATTTTTCAGTCTTGGCCCCTAAAAAACTTACTCAGTCGCTATTTAGGAACCCAATTGGATTACGAGGCTATGCATTAGGTATTGTGCTCGGATTTATTCCTTGCGGCCTTATTTTTGCTGCTTTACTGGCGGTTTCCGCGATTGGAAAACCACTTGATGCAGCTATTGTAATGATTTTTTTTACTATTGGAACAGTGCCAGCGTTATTTTTTGTTGGCATTAGCAGCCATTTCCTACTAAAAGGGCGCCAAAAGCTTCTCCATACGATTGCTCGTATGGCAATGATAACAAACAGTATGATCCTATTTTTTATGGCAGGGGAACTGATATTATGACCACTAATGCTAACACAATACAGTATAACGATCATGTTATACGCCTATTTACCATCGCCGCAGTCTTTTGGGGTGTGGTAGGTTTTCTCGTGGGGGTATTCCTTGCCTTACAAATGGCATTTCCTGTATTAAATCTTGGTGAGTATTTAAGCTTTGGCCGCCTGCGCCCATTACATACTTCTGCTGTAGTTTTTGCTTTTGGCGGCTGCGTATTATTTGCAACAAGTTACCATGTTGTCCAACGCACCTGCGAAACTCCACTATGGGGAAACCGTTTAGCCATATTTACCTTCTGGGGATACCAGCTATTTATTGTAATTGCAGCAGTTGGCTATGTGTTTGGTATTACACAAGGGAAAGAATATGCTGAACCAGAATGGTATGCCGACCTTTGGCTTGCCGTAGTATGGGTAACATATCTTGTTATTTTCTTAATGACCCTACGCAATCGTAAAGAACCTCATATTTATGTAGCAAATTGGTTCTACCTAGCCTTTATTATTACCGTTGCTATTTTACATATTTTCAATAACTTAAATGTTCCTGTTGAAATGACAGCAGCAAAAAGTTATCCGGTTTGGTCTGGTGTGCAAGGCGCAATGATTCAATGGTGGTATGGACATAATGCTGTAGGGTTCTTCCTAACTGCTGGCTTCCTTGGAATAATGTATTACTTCATTCCAAAGCGTGCTAATCGCCCTGTATATTCTTACCGTTTATCTATTTTGCACTTTTGGTCTTTGATCTTTATCTATATCTGGGCTGGACCACACCATTTACACTACACCGCCCTACCTGATTGGGCACAAACCTTAGGCATGACATTCTCTATTATCCTTTGGATGCCTTCATGGGGTGGTATGATTAATGGTGTAATGACCCTATCTGGTGCTTGGCATAAGCTACGCGAAGACCCTGTACTTCAGTTCATGATAGTTGCTCTAGCATTTTATGGTATGAGTACTTTTGAAGGCCCCCTAATGTCTATTAAAGAGGTAAATGCACTAAGTCATTATACCGACTGGACAATTGGACATGTACATTCTGGTGCATTGGGTTGGGTTGCTTTTATCAGCTTTGGAGCCATATATTGCCTAGTTCCTCCATTATGGAATAAGCAAGATATGTATTCACGCAAACTAATCACGCTTCATTTATGGATATCCACAACAGGTATCGTGCTTTATATCACCGCAATGTGGATTGCCGGCATAATGCAAGGACTAATGTGGCGTTCATACGATGAAATGGGATTCTTGGAATACTCTTTTGCTGAAGTAGTAAACCAAATGTTTCCATATTACATAATTCGGGCATTGGGTGGCGTGCTGTTCCTTATTGGTGCACTCATCATGGCCTATAATGTTCGTAAAACCATTACATGCGGTAAAGACGCAGTTTAAGGATAGAAGGAGATAGTATTATGTCGACTACTCACCAAAAGATTGAAAAAAATTCAATCCTAATGCTGTTGTTAGTTATAGTTGTTATATCGATTGGCGGATTGGTAGAAGCTGTTCCGCTGTTTAGAACAGAAACTGTAATTGAAAAAGTGGAAGGGGTTCGTCCCTATACACCTTTAGAACTCGCGGGATATAACATCTACATACGTGAAGGGTGCTATGGCTGTCATAGCCAGCAAATCCGTCCATTGCGTGATGAAGTAGAACGCTATGGCCACTATTCTTTGGCCGCAGAAAGTATGTTTGATCACCCGTTCCAATGGGGGTCGAAACGTACTGGACCGGATTTAGCTCGCGTTGGAGGAAAATACTCCGATGACTGGCATAAACGCCATATGATTAATCCACGTGATGTTGTTCCTGAGTCTATTATGCCTGGTTATGCCTTTATGGAAAATCGCGCAGCAGACCTATCAAAAAGCGCTAAGAACCTTAAGGCCTTACGAATTGTAGGAGTTCCTTACAGCGATGAAATGATTGAAAACGCTCATCGCGACGCTATTGCACAAGCCTCTGCAGAAGGTGAAGATGCTGGATTAGTAGCACGTTACGGAGAGAAAGTAACAATCCGTGACTTTGATGGTGATCCTGAATTTGTATCTGAGTTAGATGCAATGATCGCCTATCTTCAAGTGTTAGGAACAATGGTTGATTTTTCAACATATAAAGGCAAGTAACAGGAGAGTGATGTGACATTTATCTTAGATCACGCAACGATAATCGGCTTACTCTTCTTTTTTAGTGTGTTTATTGGAATTGCTATTTGGGCATACCACCCACGCACTAAGAAGAAATTAGAATCATACGCAAAGATTCCACTGGAGGACAATAATGGCCAACAAGAATAAGAAAGATAAAGATATTGATCAGTTATCCGGTACGGAAACTACTGGTCATGTATGGGATGGCATTCGTGAACTTAATACCCCTTCACCTCGTTGGTGGTTAATCACATTTGTTATTACTATTATCTGGGCTATAGGGTACTGGATTGTGTATCCAGCTTGGCCTACATTAGAAGGACATACTAAGGGCATAAAGGGCTGGACTTCTTACCAGCAACTTGCTGAGTCTCGTGAAGAAATTATGGCCCGTAAAGCAGGTCGTTTAGAGCGCCTTGCTAAAACTCCTCTTGAGCGCGTAAAAGAAAATAGTGACCTATATCAATTTTCTTTAGCAGGGGGTGCAGCAGCTTTTAAAAACCATTGTGCTGTATGTCATGGTACAGGAGCTGAAGGCCAAAAGGGCTATCCTAACCTAAATGATGATGATTGGTTATGGGGTGGGAAAGTTGACGAAATTTATACCACAATTAAATATGGCATTCGTTCAGACCATGAAGATACATATGTTTCGGACATGCCCGCATTTGCTCGTGATGAATTGCTAGAAACTGCTGACATCCGTACATTAACGGATTACATACAAGCATTGCCTAATAGCAAAGATATAACCTCACATGCAGGGGCAACACTATTTGCTGATAATTGTGCCTCATGCCATGGCGAAGACGCCAAAGGCAATCAAGAAGTTGGTGCACCTAATTTAGCAGATGCTATTTGGCTCTTTGGCGATAGTAGAGAAGATATCATCTATACAATTTCTAACTCACGCAAAGGTGTAATGCCTCATTGGGAAGGAAAATTAGACGATAACACTATTAAGCAACTAGCTCTTTATGTTCACTCGCTTGGTGCTGGTGAATAATCAATCTCGGTTCAGCAGGGGTAAGGCAAACTCTCCCCTGCTGAAACACCCCTCTCTATCAGAATTTTTTCTGAAATAAGTAGTAACTATGTCTACAGAACAGAAAATAAAGTTTTTCGAAAAAACAAAAGCAATTTACCCCCGCAGAGTATGGGGAAAATATCGAAAAATTAAATGGGCAATCATGATTTTTGCCTTTTTAGTATATTATCTTGCCCCATGGCTACGATGGGACCGTGGCCCCAATGCTCCAGATCAGGCAATTCTTATTGATATGAGCAACCATCGTGCTTATTTCTTTTTTATCGAGATTTGGCCACAAGAAGTTTATTATTTCACTGGCCTACTAATTCTTGCAGCTATTGGACTATTCTTTATCACCAGTATGTTTGGTCGTATATGGTGTGGCTATTTCTGCTTCCAAACCATATGGACCGATCTTTTTGTCTGGGTGGAACGGATTGTGCAGGGCGATCGCAATGCTCGTATGAAGCTCGATAAATCACGTTGGGGATGGAATAAAATATGGAAAAAATTTGTTACGCACCTAACATGGATTATTATTAGCCTTTGCACAGGAGGGGCATGGGTATTTTACTTTAATGATGCCCCAGCTTTAACTGAGCAAATATTGCATTTTAATGTTGATTGGTCTGTAGGTAGCTGGATTCTTGCACTTACATTCTCCACTTACTTAATGGCTGGATTTGCCCGAGAGCAAGTATGCGCCTATATGTGCCCTTATGCCCGTTTCCAATCTGCAATGTTTGATAATAAAACCCTTATTATTTCCTATGACGAAACACGAGGAGAACCCCGTGGGTCCTTTAAAAAAGGATCTAGTATGGAAAATAGAGGCCATTGTATTGACTGCACCCAATGCGCGATAGTTTGTCCAATGGGAATTGATATTAGAGATGGATTGCAAATGGAGTGTATTGCCTGCGGGTTATGTGTCGATGCCTGCAATAATGCAATGGATAAGCTAAATCTTCCACGCGGTTTAATACGCTATGACACCGCCCATAATATGGAAGCTCTTGCAAATGGATGTAAAACTGAAAAATTTCGCCTCCTTCGTCCACGCACATTATTTTATGCTGCAATTATTATATTTGTCAGCAGTATTATGCTATATAGCTTAATAACACGCTCACCTGTGGATTTAAGTATATTACACGACAGAAATCCTATGTTTGTAAAGCTATCTGATGGCAGCATACGCAATGGGTATAGCATCAAAATACTTAATAAAACGCATGAAGACAGACAGTATATACTTGAAGTAACCGATCGTGACGGTAACCTCATTGAAGATGCGAAGATAGATATACAAGGCGCAACCATCTTAGATGCCAATTACTTACCTGTATTTGCTGACAGCGTTGGCCATTTCCGTGTATATGTCGTTCTTCCATCACGATTAACCAAAGAAAACCGAACAGAAATTAGCTTTCATATTCTAGACACACGCAGTGATAGCCAAGCACAGACAAATAGTATTTTTATGTCTGGAAGGTAATATTTATCAAAGATAAGTATTATTATTGCTAAATTAATATTTATAAAGAGAGAACCATGACTTCTGCATCTGAAACCACAACAACAAAGCAGCGCCAAACAGGGCCAGACCCTAAAAAGGACCGTTGGGTCCCTTGGTATTTTGTTATGTTTTTTGCAGTGATAGCACTTGTCGATAGCATGTTTGTATATTTTGCACTGAGCACTCACACTGGCGTTGTAACACAAAGTGCTTATGAAAAAGGACTAAATTATAATCAAGTTATAGATGCGGAGAAAGCACAAGCGGCACTAGGGTGGAAACACCAAATACAAGCCATACCAGATGGTACAGATCACGCAATTAAAGTCATCATCAATAAACCAAATAGCAATGGTATAACGCCTATTGATGGACTCACTGTGTCAGCTACTATCACTCGCCCATTACAAGGCGATTATAATGAAACTATTTCTCTTCCTGCTGATACAAAAAGCGGCGTATATCTCGCACCATGGACATTCCCTATGCCTGGTCAATGGGATATTAGCATTGCTATAAGCGGCGATAATGAAGAAGCATATCATGCAACACAAAGAGTGGTTGTCCATTTGAAGCAGTAGGGTTAGTCCAGAAAATAAACGGTGAATATGTATCATGGTATCATGCAAACATTGTGGACAACCATCTTTAGATAAGTCAGATTTTTGCTGTAAGGGCTGTCAAACCGCATGGAGCATTATTCATGATCTGGGCCTTGATAATTACTATAACACTCGCACATTAGACACGAACACCACGCCCTTAGTTCCCGATAGTGATTTACAAAGCATAAATGCTGAATCGTTTATTGTTACAGATCGAAGCTCTACCCCAACTACACATACTCTTTATTTAATGGTTCAAGGTATCCACTGTGCAGCGTGCGTATGGTTAATAGAACATATACTTCAACAGCAAGACCATGTGATACATGCACGTGTGAATATGAGCACTCGTCGCCTAACACTAACATGGACCGGCGATATTGATGAAGGTAACCGCTTGGCACATCTTGTTTCACAACTTGGGTATCGCCTTATACCTTTTTCTCAAGAAATTATTGACGCAGAACAAAACCAAGAAGTTAAATTTCTTCTTTGGTGTCTTGCTATTGCAGGATTTGCCGCAGGAAATATAATGCTTCTGTCTGTTGGACTATGGACAACAACAGAAGAAATTATGGGAGTCGCCACACGTAGCTTTCTTCACTGGGTATCAGCATTAATTGCACTTCCTGCCATTCTTTTTGCAGGAAGACCTTTTTTCCGTTCTGCATTTAGCGTACTAAGGCACCGCAGAACAAATATGGATGTACCAATATCAATTGGATTAATACTCACCTGCCTCATGAGTTTATCTGAAACCATTCAAGGTGGAGAACATGCATATTTTGATTCTGCCACAATGTTGCTTTTCTTCTTACTATCAGGTCGTTATTTAGATCTGCGAGCAAGAAGTCGAGCACAATCTGCGGCGGCTGGTTTATTACGCCTCATGGCTGGTTCTGCAACTATTATTAACGATGATGGAACTCATAAAACTGTTCCTTTATCAGAAATATGCCCAGGCGACCGCCTGTTAGTTGCCACTGGTGATAAAATACCGGCTGACGGCCAAGTTCTTGAAGGAATATCTGATATTGATACTAGTTTAATTACCGGTGAATCAATTCCAAAAAATGTGACTGCCGGTTCTGATGTTTTTGCTGGAACTATCAATCAATCAGCACCGTTAATAATTACAGCTAAAAATGTTGGAGAACATAGCTTATTAGCCGAAATTATTCGCCTTATGGAGCAAGCAACACAGCGAAAATCAGAATATGTCCGTTTAGCCGATCATGCCGCAATATTATACACCCCCGTTGTACATACACTAGCACTGATAGCATTTATTGGATGGGTATGGATTGGCGGTATGGATTGGCAACCAGCATTACTAATTGCCGTTACAGTATTAATTATCACCTGCCCATGCGCCTTAGGGCTTGCTGTTCCGGCAGTGCAAGTTATTGCTAGCAGCCGATTACTGCGTCAGGGTATATTACTAAAATCTGGAGATGCCTTAGAGCGCCTAGCACTGGTAGATAATATTGTGCTTGATAAAACTGGCACCATTACACTTGGACACCCTAAGTTATGCGGAGGAAATTATACTACTGAAGACCTATATCATGCTGCTTCTTTAGCACAATATAGTCGCCACCCGCTATCTCAATCTCTTGTACAAGCATGTGATGACACCTTGCCTCCCATCATAAATAATAAGGTTAATGAAATACCGGGATGCGGATTAGAGAGCAAGGATTGTGATATGCGTTTAGGTAAGAGATCATGGATTGATCCCAACACTCATAACATGAATGATTCATCCATAAATGATAGCACAACTATTGCACTATATTTTCATCAGAAAGGTAAGGAAACTGTAGAATTTTTATTCCAAGATTTTTTACGTGATGATGCCAAAAATGTGATTAGTGATTTGAAAAGAAATTTCACTGTTACCCTCTTATCCGGAGACAATAATATAACGGTATCTGCTGTGGCCAAACAGGCCGGAATTAGTCATTTTTATGGCGAACAATCCCCTACAGATAAATGTCATTTTATTGAAAAATTACAGCAAGATGGTCACAATGTTCTAATGGTTGGTGATGGCCTTAATGATGCCCCATCCCTAAGTGCTGCGTCTGTATCTATTTCTCCATCAAGCGCTATTGATATAGCGCAGAATAAGGCTGATATTATTTTTCAGGGAAGGGAATTAGCAGCATTATCCGAGATTATTCATGTCGCTAATAATAGCCGTAATCTTATTCAACAAAATCTTGCTTTAGCAACCCTCTATAATATAATCGCCATTCCACTAGCTATGGCAGGATATGTAACACCTCTTGTTGCAGCGCTGGCAATGTCTGGATCTTCATTAGTTGTTATTGGCAATGCAATGCGCCTTAACTGGAAGCACCGTAATATTAACCTATAAGCGTCTAATCTATAGCGAGGAAATCTATGGATATTTTAATATTTCTAATTCCTATTGCTCTTTTGCTTGGTTTAATTGGTCTAGTTGGTTTTTTATGGTCAATACGGAATAAGCAATTTGACGATTTAGATGGCGCTGCCAGTCGTATTTTAACGCAAAATGATAGAGTTGCACCTCAGCGACAAGACACGAAAGAGCACACTAAGCAACCCGTGAATGACGACCAAGAGAGTGACTAAAATAACTATCAAACCCTGCGGCTACCACGCGCACAATTTGCCTAGCTTCTGGCAGTATTGTAATTTTCCAACCATCAATAGATAGCAAACCATCATTAACCAATAGGTTTAATGACTCAAAAACAGTAGCAAACATATCCGGATTCATTCCGTGTTCGTAACAAATACCAGAAACATCAACCTGCAAATAACACATTAACTGCTCAATTACCTTCCGCCGCAAGATATCCTCATCCGTTACAGATATTCCCTTTTTAACAGGTAAGTTACCGTCTTGAATTGACTGATAATAGTCTCTTACTTCCGTGTGGTTTTGCACATAACCTTGCGGTAAGGCACTAATAGATGATGCGCCAAAAGCCAGTAATGTCTGTGCATTATCCGTTGTGTAGCCTTGAAAATTGCGATAAATTTTCTTCTGCCTAAATGCTTGCGCCATTGGGTCATCTTCACGAACAAAATGATCAATACCTATTGCAGTATAACCTTGATCTACAAGCAAGTTACTGGCTTCTTGCCTTAACAAAATACGCTCATTACCGTTTGGTAATTTGTCCTCATCAATCAAACGCATATGCTTCTTCATCCACGGGACATGAGCATAACCAAACAAAGCAATACGATTAGGCTTAAGAGAAGTTGCTAACTCTATTGTTTTACTTATACTTTGTGTAGTTTGCAGAGGTAAACCATATAACAAATCAAAATTTATCTGATTAATACCGACATCTCGTAGACTATCTACTACACTCCTCACTTGGTCGTATGACTGCACTCGATTGATTGCTTCTTGCACATCAGGGTCAAAGTCTTGCACACCAATACTAACACGATTAACTCCAGCCTGTGCGTAAGTATTTGCAGTGTGTGAGGAGAATGTTCTAGGGTCAATTTCTACAGCAATTTCTATAGAATCCTGAAACTGAAAACGAGATGAAAATAATGATACTATATGGTTAAAATCACTATCACTTAAGCTATTAGGAGAACCACCACCAAAGTGCAAATGGGTTACTGGTAAAGAAGAATCTATAACATCAGCCACTTGGTTAATTTCATTATTCAACCATTCAACATAACGTTCAATTGGTTCGTAGCGTTTTGTTATTTTGGTATTACAACCGCAATACCAACATAGCTGGTCACAAAAAGGGATATGCGCATAAAGTGATACCGGCCCCTCGACTGCAGATAAGTTTTGTAACCATTGTTTATAATCCAATGCCGATACAGCATCGCTAAAATGTGGAGCTGTTGGATAGCTTGTATAGCGAGGAAATGCACCATCATAGCGCAGCAGTGCTTCAGCAAGTTTTTTCTGAGATATAGACATGTAAATACTCTTTCTTATTACTAATCACCTACTCTGTTACAACCAAATAAGATTTTATTGCTACTGCATCCACTCGGTATTCTTAATTCCCCAAATATGACGACGATTTACCCAACCTTTATAATTATCCACCTGTATACGACAATAATCAGGAGTGCATTCTAGCAGCTTAGCATTCACCCCCGCCTCTACCCTAGCAACAGGAGCTGCATCACTAGACGGATGACGACGCATAACCCGAACTTTACCCGTCACTAACACTGTGCGCTTATTAGATAACATGCTTCTATGCATCCAACCTTCTTCACCATCGTAATCTTGAATTTTCCGCCATTCTTCATATTCACCAATAACCTTAACAGGAATATTACGCCGAACATATAACCACTTCTTTTCATATACTAAACCTGGACCACTGCGTAAATTTGCTTCACCAGATACAATCGTAACATAACGAGGTAGTTCCAATGTTTTTTTGGTTTTTGCAGCAACAGGTTCTGACTGCAAAAAGAACAAAGCACCAAGCACAGGAAACAGCATAAACACAAACGCTGATATATTCTTCATGTAAACATTCTCATTTTTATTTATAAAATGTTATTCTATAAGCTATTGCTGCTACAAAAGCATGAACATATACAAATATAGTTCTTAACTCTTCTGTAAATCATTATACAAATGTTAGATATTATTGTCTGAACATTCAAACAATGTAAGAAGACAAATATACAGCAATATAAATAACAAGAAAGTACTTTACTAAGGCAAAAATTAAGCAGCCCAGAGAAAAACATATAATAAGGTCATAATACAAACAAAATAAGACATTAAGACTGAAATACGCAAACCATATGTGATAGAAAGCCTTCGTGTATTTTTTGCATCCTGCAATATCCTTACCTTCTGCATCAATCGAGCATATTGATGCTTTGCCTCACGAAAACCATAAACATCACGACGGATATACCCTGCATTAGTAATTACCTTAAACACGGCAGAAACACTTCCTGTTTTTGCAGCCTTTTCCATTTGAGTCGTTACATCTTTCCGGATATTTCTGCTATGAAGCCCTTCACGTAAGCTCTCCAACCTCGTATTAATCCAGACCGCTAAATTAGGAAGGGATTTAACAGAGGCTGCCTGCTGTGCAAGAGAGATAAAAGTTGCCACTACCACTTGAGGATTCTTTGCTACATGTGGAAAATTTTGTAAACTCTTTACTCGGACATCATCTTTCTGTTTAACCTGAGCTGCGATATAAGCACCAATATGACGATCCATTGGATCATCCTCATCCTGAATACTCACTTCAGCTTTTTTATCAAGAGAGACAAGTAGAGCCTTTAAACTATCAACATAATAACCACGCACAATTGGGCTTAAGCAAGGTGTTGAAGGCGTCATTTCATATACCACCCGCTCAATCCCAAAACCTAATGCACTTTTACGAATATAGGTTCTAACATTTAATGGGCTCCAACCTAATGCCTGATACGTATAATTCTGTGGATCTGGCTGCATTCTAATCCAAAAGTCTACCAACCCACCCGCCAATAGATTGCCTATATTCTGCACATATTCCCGCTCCCCTTTTATCAAGCAATAGGACAACAATGTACCTATACCTGTAATAGAAACGGCCACATTTTTAAACCTAATTGGCCCATCATAATCAAGCATCATCAATACTCTAGCCAACTTTTCATCTGGCAAAACCACCTCTACCCGCTCGTTTTTTGCCATTCCCTCTAATGCACTTGCGGCCTCTTGTTGCTTTACTCCCAACGCCATCCACCGGCCGACATCTGCAATTTTTAATTCGTGCTGAGCTTCCTTCCATTGCTGCTGCAATGAATGCACCAAACACCGTCGATTACTAAACTCCTCACCTGAAAATTCAAATGTCATTGATGCGTGACCATGAGCATGATGCAGAGGCGGTGCCACCTCTTGACGACGAACCCATTTATATACTTGGTCTTCCTGCCAGCGCTCCTTACTATTATCTGCTAATAGCCCTCTTAGAAGCTGTTCTGTCCGTACATTGACACTCATATTTCCTGATGCGCGTAAATGCTCAAACAATACAAGATAAGAACCATACTCTATTCGAACCCGGAGCAAATGATCTAATCTTGCATTTTCCCAAGGAAGTCTTCCAAAAAGCATAAATGATAGTAAGCTACCCATGGCACAATAATCGACTGACGGATCATTATCCCCCTTTCCAGCGGGGTGACACAAAAGCTGGGTTACGCCTTCGAACCAAGGGTTTTGCTTATAACCACAAAAGTCAGATACACATTCTCCTAAGGTAATTAAGTTATTGCCTGGGTCAAAAAATATTGTGTCGGGATTAATATTACCATGCACTATTTTCCGTTCATGCAATTCAGAAATTGCTGAGTGAATAAGGTTAATACCTGTACTCATTAGCCAACTTTCTGACATTGCTCCATAGCGTTCAATAAATTTACTAATACGCATTCCCGGCGGTTGCTGAATAACAACCGCAAATCGTTCTTCTTTATTTTTAGGCATTATAACTTTGCCATAACCAAGAACACGAGCTGTTTTCTCGCAAGGAGATAAATATAAACGATGCATAACTTCTAAACGCACAGGCATTTGATTTTCAAACACCAACGCATATAAAGTTATACTATCTGGAACTTCGTCATTATTAACGGTAAATGCTTTAGCGAATGCTGTATCAAATTTTGGCATAGGGGAATTAAGCAGGATTTTAAAATCACTACTCAGATAACCGTCTTGTGAAAATTGCTGTTGTTCTGCACTTCTCTGCGCATCAATCTCAACATTTTCTTGCGCGGCTTCCTGCGCGTCACCATCAGACACCAAATTAGCACTCCCCGGCTATTTCATCCCTAATAGACATAGTCTATTCTTTCCCCAGCATGAACCCCCTGTATCATAACCTAATTTTATGTCTCTGTCACCTCTCCAGTCTCTTCTCTCTAAAATATAGATTAACTATCTAGAAAAAGGATCCTGAACAAGAATGGTATCATCACGCTCAGGGCTGGTTGATACAATTGCCACAGGTGCTTGAATAAGTTCTTCAACTCGTCTGATATATTTTACAGCAGCCGCTGGCAAATCTTTAAAGCTCCTAGCTCCTTGCGTACTATCTTGCCACCCTTCTAAATCCTCATATATCGGAGTAACTTCAGCTTGGGCTTTAATAGAGGCCGGCAAATAATCATATGATTGACCATTATACTCATAACCAACGCATATTTTTATAGTCTCCAAACCATCAAGTACATCTAGCTTGGTTAATGCTATCCCCTTAATGCCAGAGATTGTAATTGCCTGCCTTACCATTACAGCATCAAACCAGCCACAGCGGCGCTTTCTACCTGTCACCGTACCAAACTCACGCCCACGCTCGCCTAACCTTTGACCTATATCATTATCTTGCTCGGTTGGGAAAGGACCACTTCCTACGCGAGTTGTATAGGCTTTTGTAATACCTAATGCATAATCTACACTGCCGATACCAACACCAGAACCTGTATATGCATTGCCTGCTAAAGTATTGGATGAAGTAACAAATGGATATGTTCCATAATCACAATCCAACATAATTCCTTGCGCGCCTTCAAATAAAATACGCTTTCCGGCCTTTGAAAATTCTGCTAGATGCCTCCAAACGGGCTGTACAAAAGGAAGAATTTTATCTGCCACATCCAACAGCTCTTGCTCTATATCTTCAACATTCGCTTCTTCTGCCCCTAAACCACGACGTAACGCATTGTGATGCTCAACTAGTGCCACAACACGTTCATGCAATGTTTCTTTATCTGCTAAATCACATACGCGAATAGCGCGTCTAGCTATTTTATCTTCATATGCTGGCCCAATACCACGACCAGTAGTACCAATTTTGCTATCACCACGCCCTTTCTCAGCAACATTATCAATTTGCTGATGCAACGAAAGAATCAATGCTGCATTTTCTGCAATCATCAAATTGTCTGGAGAAATTTTGACACCCTGAGCTTGAATTTTTTCTATTTCGCTTAACAATGCCCGTGGGTCAATTACTACACCATTGCCTATAACCGATATTTTACCTTCACGGACCACGCCTGATGGCAATAAACTCAATTTATACACTTTACCATCAATGACTAAAGTATGACCGGCATTATGACCGCCTTGAAAACGCACTATGACATCCGCTCTCTCTGAAAGCCAATCTACAATCTTGCCTTTTCCTTCGTCGCCCCATTGGGAACCGATTACTGCTACATTTGCCATGAATTTAGTATCCGTAATTGTTTATATATCTATGACTTAATTTAGTTATTAGCTTGATCCTAATTAATAATCACAACCACTAATAAAAAATCTGCGGAAGCACTAAAAACACCTAGCCAAAACGGGCGGATTATAACTACCTTCACGAAAACATCAAGCTTTTACCACAAACCTGAATTTTCTTACCTAGACTACAGTTATATTACCTACTATTTTTATAAAATATTTTTTTATCAAAAATACGGGCTAGGGATATAAATTATGGAAATAGCAGGCTTAAATATTCCTGAATGGATTTTATGGACCGTTGGATTTATTGTATTTTTCACCATTTTTGGACGTTCTGTAGAATGGCAGTTAGAAGCTAGACTTGAGCCTAACTCTAATCTAGACCCTTTTCCAGAGCCATTAAGAAATAGTAGAGCAAAAATTGAAATAACGCGTTATATAAAAAAGCGACATGGCACCATCTTTGAGCTTTTTTTGGATCTCCCTTCTGATTACTCCGACAAACTTACTCTTTGCTTTGATGGAAAAACAATAATGAACTTACCTGATCACAATCGCAATCGCATCCGCCAACCCCACAAAGGCATTATCCCCGATGAAGGAAGCAAAGTAACCATTGAACGTAATGGCGAAGTATTATTGAGTGGAATATTTTACATTGACTTAGGTAGTAGGAAAGCTCTAAAGAAGGCTAGACACTAAATAATATATAGTACTATTTATTCTACATAAGCTAATATATTACACTAACAAACTATACAGGACTTAAATCATTATCATGCGCGCATCTCGTTATTTACTACCAGTCCTTAAAGAATCCCCTCAGGAAGCATCCATTGCCTCCCATCAGCTTATGCTACGGTCCGGTATGATCCGTCAGCTTGCTAGCGGTATTTATAACTGGCTACCACTTGGAAAGAGGGTCCTAGATAATATTGCTAATATCGTTAAAGAAGAAATGGACTCCGCAGACGCTCAAGAAATTTTGATGCCAACAATGCAGCCAGCTAAATTATGGGAAGAATCTGGCAGGGGAAATTATGGAAAAGAAACACTCAATGCCGTTGACCGTCATAAAAATGCATTAATTTACGGTCCAACCAATGAAGAAGTGGTAACCGACCTGTTCCGTAACACAGTACGATCTTATAAAGAGTTACCGTTAAATTTGTACCATGTTCAATGGAAATTTAGAGATGAAATCCGCCCCCGTTTTGGAGTAATGCGTGGACGTGAATTTCTAATGAAGGATGCTTATAGCTTTGACACTGATGAAGAAGCCGCGCGCGAGTCATACGACAATATGTATCGCGCTTACCTACGTATTTTTCGCCGTTTAGGGCTTACAGCAATCCCATTTACAGCGAAAACAGGACAAATTGGTGGAAATATGAGTCATGAGTTTCAAGTGGTAGCCAGCACAGGAGAAAGTGAAATTTTTTATGATCCTGCCTTTGAAAAAGAACTGCGTAAAAAAGAATTTAATATTGAAAAATTACGCTCCCTTTACTCAGCAGCGGATGAAATGCACGACCCAGATAAAGCTCCAGAAGAATGTAAATCTGCTCGTGGTATTGAGGTCGGACACATCTTCTATCTTGGCACCAAATACTCACAGCCAATGGGAGCAAATATTCAGCACTCTGATGGATCTGTAGCTCCAGTACATATGGGCTGTTATGGCATCGGCATTTCCCGCCTTATTGGCGCGATCATAGAATCATCACATGACAAAGATGGTATTATTTGGCCTGAATCAGTTACACCATTCCACGTTGGATTAATTAATATCAGACCGGGCCATGAGCAATGCGATAAAGCTTGCGAAGATATTTATGCTAACCTACAAGCCGCTGGCATCAGCACATTATATGATGACCGCAATGAATCGGCAGGTGCTAAATTCGCTGCGATGGCTCTTATCGGCCTCCCTTGGCAACTAGCCATAGGACCACGCGGCATAGGCTCTGGACTAGTAGAACTTAAGAACCGAAAATCAGGTCAAAAGGAAGAGCTTTCTATAGAAAGCGCAATGACACGCATTCTATCCTGATGACATCTTTACTAAATAAGTGTAGAATGCGCAGCGTTTAACGCATAAATACGCAGCGCAGGGTTGATATATGGCCGTTACTATTGAGCAAGTACGAAAAGACGTTCAAATCATATTTGATAAATACAAATATGACCCGCAAGAAGACTTTATACCCTCTCGTTCACCGTTTTGGAGCTACCTCCCGCCAGATATGAATGGAGCGCAAGCACCTGAAGTTGAAGAATTCATCGATGATATTGAGAATATATTTTGCATTTATTTAACGGATGGAGAGTGGGAAAAGTTACGCACACTTGATGATTTATCACAAACTGCTCACTATAAAATTCTTAATCGCCGCAGTATTATAAAATCACTACAAACCGAAATTAAACGCGAAATTAAAAAACTGCAACTAGTCCTTCTTGGAGGAAATAGTGTAACAGCAATTGCTACTATGTTTCTTGTACATTTTAGAATGGACATTGGTCCGCCAATGGCACTAGCGGGAATGATTCTTGTTAGCGCTTTTATTTATGGGAAATTTCATCCACGATTAAAACTAATGCGTAGCCGTTTAATTAAAATTGAGCGCCAAGTTACTGGTAAATCAACAACAACACCCAAAAGCCAAGGGAGGCAAGGCAACACGCTATCATCTCGCAATCCATCCAATAGCAGACGATCAAAAAAACTTTAGGTCACCCTTTTAACCAACCAATAACCAATACATAAAATTATGTAAATTTCTTGCAGCATTTGTTGTTAACGCTATGATGCACCACCGAAACATTAGGCAGGCATGTTAAAATACATACCTTATAAACGTCTAATTTTTTATGCAAGGCGTTTTGATTTATGTCATGCGGCAAGGGAATAAAAGGACAATTATGATTTTTTCAACATTTGAACGCATGATTGCCTTTCGTTATTTACGCGCCAGACGTAAAGAAGGTTTTATTTCTGTTACTGCTATCTTCTCTTTTCTTGGCATTATGCTTGGTGTTGCTACACTTATTGTAGTTATGGCTGTAATGAATGGTTTTCGTGCAGAATTGATGGATCGTATATTAGGGATTAATGCACATTTATCTGTCTCTATGATTGATAGCAGCCCTATTAAAGATTTCGACATTCATTTAGAAACCATACAAAAAGTTCCGGGCATCCGCCGAGCAGCCCCCGTTGTTCTAGGGCAAGTACTAGCTACTGCTGGAGAACATCACACTGGAGCAATGGTCCGAGGCATCCGTTACGAAGACATTAAGAACAAGCCCGTTCTATCCGATGCCGTTGTTAGGGGACGCCTATGGAATAAAGATGATGACTATGAACGCGCAAATAGTGTCATTATTGGCGTGGGCATGGCACGCATGATGAATCTACGCGTAGGCGACACCATTACACTGTTATCACCCAATTCTACCAATACTTTATTTGGGCAAATGCCTAGGGTTAAAGACTATGAAATTGTCGGAATATTTGATGTCGGCATGATTGAATATGACAGCGCAACTATCTTTATGCCACTTTCTGCGGCACAGACATATTTTCGTTACCGCGATAGTATAACTTCCTTTGAGGTCGATGCGGTAGACCAATCACAAATTCCACATATTGCAGATAGAATCCTATCCAGTGCCAAACTCCCCTTCAGGTTAACAGACTGGCAGCAAGCTAATAGTCAATTTTTACAGTCCCTAAAAGTAGAACGCACTGTAATGTTCTTGATTTTATCGCTAATTATTATGATTGCTGCATTTAATATTATCTCTGGATTAGTGATGTTGGTGACGGGCAAGAAAAAAGAAATCGCTGTATTACGAGCCATGGGCGCAACACGCCATACTATTATGCGTATTTTTTTCCTATGCGGCGCCGCAATAGGGGTTTGCGGCACTGCGTTTGGTGTTTTACTTGGGGTTGGGTTTGCCCTTAATATACAAACCATCCGCGCATGGATTGAGTCTAGCTTTGGAGTTGAATTATTCCCTGCTGGCGTATATTTTTTATCCCAACTTCCTGTTGATTTACGCAATGATGACGTCCTAAATGTGGTTATTCTTTCACTCGGATTATCACTACTAGCCCCACTCTTTCCATCATGGAAAGCATCAAGAACAGAACCGGCTGAAGGACTACGATATGAATAATAATGCCCCCTTCTCTGCCGATCACAATGAGACTATTCAACCGTCTAGTGACAACTCGTCTACTATTCTTTGTTTAAAAGATATTCATAAGTCATATAGCCAAGGCGGCAGCAATTTGCATGTTTTACAGGGCATTAGCTTATCACTCTCCCTAGGCGAAAGCCTTGCCCTGACAGGAGAAAGTGGCTGCGGAAAATCTACATTACTCTACACGGCAGGATTGCTTGATAAGCCTGATAACGGAAGTATTATTATAAACGGAAAAGATTGCATATCACTATCCGATAAAAAACTGACTAAGATACGCCGCAATTCGCTAGGATTTATTTATCAGTTTCATCACCTAATGCCCGATTTTTCGGCTCTAGAAAATACGATGATGCCTTTAATTTTAGCCAAATGGAAAAAGAAAAAAGCTCGCCAAGAAGCAACTGAACTACTTGAGTCACTAGGTCTAGAAGAACGCTTACATCACCGTCCTTACGCACTATCAGGTGGCGAACAGCAACGAGTGGCTATTGCAAGGGCATTAATTCACCGTCCTCAAATTGTTCTAGCTGATGAGCCAACTGGCAATTTAGACCCTGAAAATTCTGAAATCGTCTTCAATATTTTGTTACAAGCCACAACAGCCCGTCAAGCCGGCTTATTAGTGGTAACGCATAACCATGCACTAGCCAAGCGTTGCGACCGAACCATAACGATAGCTAACTAATATACTGATTATACTAAATTATAGCTTTACCCACTCTTGCAGTCTTTTGCTCTCTTTACTATTTGGAATCATTGCAACTTCTTCACGGTAGCATTTCAATAGCTGCGCCATATCCAACCCTAGGCGATCACGAATCTCACCTACTGTTTGATGCATATAGTCCTCAAATGGAAATTCATAAATTTGATCTACCTTGCTCATTTTACCATATTCAAGGCCAAGATCAAAAATTTGCAAATGCTCGTCACTAAATTTATAATATTTAGGATATAAATATTTGCTAATTAGCCCAAATAAACGACGCGATAATGGACCAATCTTCTTAGAAGTCCCCATCGTAAACCCAATAACAAATGCCTCATCTTGCGGCAATAAACCACGCCCTAAAACAATATGCACACAATCATGACGCGGCAATGAAATAGCTCCGGGCAACGCAACTGGTGATTCGGGGTTTTCAAACAACCTTACAATACGGCTTACTTCTCCAGGCTGGGCGCCAGGCAAGCAGTCCATCATATCCTGCATTAATACCGTGCCGTCCTCAGCATCTCTGGGCACCCATTCTGTCCATTTAACCTGTTTCATAGCTGCAAGTGTAGCATATTTGCCACCTCCTTTTCAAATCACATTCAATGCCCTCACAAAGGAACACTACACATGTTCACTCTATATAGTTTGCTTTACAATAATACACAGACAAAAAAAATTATAAACCTATGGAATGATGCCCATCTTTTATTACATTATACATCAACGGGACATGTCTGAGATAAGGGTGTAGTATGAATTATTCAGACAATCTTCATGTATTATGCGCTGAACCGGATGTTGATACAGCATCACGTATTGCTGAGTCGTTGCAACAATCTGACATTTCAGTTAAAATCGTTCATACGATAGATGATCTTTGCATTGAGATCCGTAATAATACGCAAAATGCCATACTTCTTTCTAGCGAATTATGTGACGGAACACTTTCCAAATTACCACCAGAAACTTCAGCAACACCGTTAATTTATCTGGCCAATAGCAACAACCACCAAAAAGCGGCTATGGCGTTACAAAACGGTGCTAACGAATATTTATTAAAAGATAAATCTAGAGGGTACCTCACCCTTCTACCCACCATTATTTCTACCACATGCAATACCCACCGCCTATTACATCAGGCTAGCGCACAACAATTACAGTTGGAATATTATGCGCGTGAATTAGAAAAACGTAACGAGTCCTTAAAGCAGCTAGCATATTTCGACACACTTACAGGATTAGTCAATCGCAGTATCTTCAGCAATGACCTCAAGCGAATTCTTGCACATGCGGAACGTCACCACGAACCTGTTGGCCTGCTTTATATTGCGCTAGATAAGTTTAAAGATGTAAATGATACCTACAGCCACCAACATGGCGATGATGTGTTGCGTCAGTTTGCTGGACGTTTACGCAGAAGCTTACGAGAAAGCGATACAATCGCACGGCTAGGCGGCGATGAATTTGCTGTTATTATGGAACGGTTTGATGACCCCGCGGACTGTGGAGCCGTAGCTCGCAAAATATTATCATCATTTCAAACACCCTTTGTACTAAGCAATGAAGCAATTGTATACTTAACAGCAAGCATTGGTATAGCCCTATATTCGCATGACAATCCAACGGATGCCGAAACATTGGTTAAACATGCAAGTTCTGCATTATATCACGCCAAAAGTGAAGGGCGTGACCACTTCATGTATTACACTGCCGAGCTAGATGCTGAAGCACGCGCTCAACTTACCTTAGAGCATGATATCCGTGAAGCTATTTCAGACTGCGGTTTTGAGCTACATTACCAACCATTATGCAGTAGTCAAACGCAAGATATTATTGGAGCCGAAGCTTTAATCCGCTGGAACCACCCCGTGCGTGGCCCCGTTTCTCCGGCTGAGTTTATTCCACTGGCTGAACGCTCTGGCGTGATTATTCCAATTAGTGAATGGGTCCTGAGCGAAGCCTGCATGCAGTGCGCTATGTGGCATAAGGCAGGGTTTCCTATTAGTATATCGGTTAATATCTCTCCCAAACAATTTAGCCACCGTACTTTTATTCCATCCGTAAAGGCCGCATTGAAGCAAAATAAACTTCCTCCTGAATATTTGTCGCTGGAAGTAACCGAAGGAAGTTTTATTCAAGATATTAACCAATGCCAAACGATTCTAAAATCCCTTGCTGATATTGGCGTTCAAATTAGTATTGATGATTTTGGAACAGGCTTTTCTAGCCTTAGCTACCTAAAACATCTTCCGCTTAATACATTAAAAATTGACCAGTCTTTTGTTCGAGATATGCATAACAGCCTTAGTGATCAGAATATTGTACGCTTCATCGTAGCTTTGGGGCATAGCTTAGATCTTAAGGTGGTAGCTGAAGGAGCTGAAGAAAAAATTCAGTGCGATTTATTACAAGAAATTGGCTGCGATATTATTCAGGGATATTATTTTTCTAGACCACTACCAAATATCGACTTTTTAAGCTTAATAAAAAATAAAAAGCTAAAAGACGTTTAATTTTCCTGATACCTCAGCTCCAACAATGGTTGCCTGCCCACCACTCACTGTTATATAAGAACCTAATTGGTAATATCCTTGTTGCGCCTGTTAATTTTCCTTTCTTAGATTGAATTGATACAGGCTGTTAGGTTGGTTTGATGAAATAAGAATATGTTTTCTTGTATCCAAGGGATTGCAGAGCACTTTTATATCTTTGAATATATTATTGGCTGGCACACTTTTAATAAATGGACCAACCGTTTGGTTATTAATAAAGTAATCATACTTGATTCGATAAGCCATCCCTCCCACATAGCAATTCAACTCTTTATCGCTAGAAGTAATGTTCATTTCTAATGGGTTAGAGTATGTTGCAATCAACACTTTATGTTGTTCATCGCGATGGTGCATAATCAGCAGCACAATCGCAATCACAGGCGGCAGATATGCCGCCATGCCCCATCCCAACTGCCATGCAGTTAAAGATGCCGCAATAGCGACGACAATCACTAACAACTTCACTTGTAGCGATTTCCTTTTTAACTGCGTCCATTTTTCTTCATCCAACTCACCACGTTCACGCAGGTATGCCACCGCCTCCTTCACGGATTTTGGAAAATATGCATCCTCTTTCTGCGGGGTTTCTGTTGCTTTTTCTTCTATCATTTTATCAACTTCTTCTAGGTTGTAATAACCAGATTATTGAGTCATCATGCTTACTCTTTTATATTATATATGTTGTTAAAGTTTTTCGTGAATATCGTGTTAATATCTGAGGATTCAGATAAATAAATAATATCAATGGCATCACCACACATAATGTTTTCCAAAGAGTTAATTTTTATATCCGATTCTCTTACAAAAAACTCTCCGGTTTGGGTTATGTTATCCTTATCCTGAAAAGAATATGCTATTAACAAACCTTTGGGGAAAATCCTACGGACAGTTTCAATGCGTAGCTGTTTAACCAAATGAAGATTTGTAATTTTACCTGATGTTTTCTTGCCAAATGTATATAGAAGCATCGCTTTATTAATGGCCTGTTCACCAAGTTGTTTATACAAAATATAACCAAGAACGCTCAGTACCGCTAAAGCAATCCAATCACCCCCTCCTCTTTTTAGAACAATCATACAAAAGAAGAAAAATAACCAAAGCCCTATAAAAAGCTTTGTAAGATTTTTATATTGTCTCTTTGCATTTTTCAAAGCCTCCTCGTTCAGTTCACCTTTTCCCCTAAGCTCTTTTACTATCTCATTTATGGTTTTCATATCACCTCCACTTTTCCACCATTGATTCCCTCCCTCTAATTGCTTTTCAAAAAACAATATCCATAAGGCTGAGTCATTATTTCGCTCCATTTCTATTATTGTTAAGACAATATAAATCATTTAGTTTTTTATTATAAAACCTGAATAAGAATGGATTCTCTTTATCGTAAATGACTTCTATTTCGTCTCCTGATTTAGGAAAATCTTTTCTCTCAATATATGTTAGAGGAATGAGAATAGTTTCTTTAAAATCATTACCACCTAAATTAAGCGTACTCTCAATTATTAAACCAGATGTAATAGACCTAGGCCAGCCAACTTCCGCTACATCATTGATATGAGCCTTATGACGTATGCCGTTAGAAAATAACGGCGTAAGGACACCCCACTCTTTTAGAGAGTTTTCTAATATTACTGCCACAAGGTAATATACAATTGCGCCAACAAATAGAAAGCTAAACACGGACATTTCATATACTGCACCTAGCAATAAAAAAGCAGATATGGAGTAAATCATAAGCTTTAGTTTGCGCATGTGTTTCTGAAGATTTAGCCACTTTTTTTCATCCAGATTACCTTCAGCGCGAAGGCGTCCAACCACCTCTTCAATCGTTGGTATATCCCCGCCACTTGCCCACCATTTCTGCGGGGATTCTGTTGTTTTTTCCTCTGTCATTCGTCTCTCCATCTGGGCATCACATCATCTTTGTTCAATATCTCATTTTTGGTTTAGCACATTCTGACTTCTTTCACTACATAGAGTTGCAATCTGTGGGTTGTTATGCTGCCAGAAGGTTAAGAGAAAAGGTAGCATTATCATTGGCTGCACTACTCGTTATTGAATGTCGCACGCGTTCCACTTCGTTTACGCTTCGCGACGAGGC
>Ga0316204_10001692_pt1 | contig 56797 bp, 52 predicted proteins | sample 6monrhotite_MG_2_FD_205661 | JGI IMG/M metagenome (GOLD analysis project Ga0316204, IMG submission 205661) | Microbial mat bacterial communities from mineral coupon in-situ incubated in ocean water Damariscotta River, Maine, United States -... | ecosystem: Environmental > Aquatic > Marine >... | reverse complement strand
TCAATCGCCATTAGTTTAGTATTACTCATGGGTATCTCCTCCTTTTACTTAGTAGATATTTAACTATCATTACAAGTATGGCGCATTTGACGCCGCTGGGGGAGGTGTCCACTTCATCAGGCACTTTTTAGAATAGCTAAAATTCGTCTTATTCCTTTAATTGAAAATATTAATGATGAATCATTGGGTTGGTTTTACAAAAAAGCGGTGGCTTAGTCAGTTTTTAATCTAAACAGCAGGTTTTCAGCCACTCGAAATCCTTCCAGAATCGAATTTTTTGAAGTCAGAGGGTGTTTTGAAAGTGAGTGATAAGTTAACTGGTTTTGTCATATAAAAGCTTAGCCGCTGAAATGCCTTTCATGCACCGAAGTTTAAGTTGCTTGGCTTTTTCTCTGATCTGCTCGACAGTTCCCACCACATGACAATAATGATTGTTGTAATTTTCAATTTGCGTAAGCCAGTGGTTGTTTTGGAGGTTGAGAGATTGGAGTGAAGATTGAATATTCTTCGGCATAGCGGCTTTGTTGGGATGAATAATGTTTGCTCCAGTCCATTCGACCAATTCAATGTAGCTTTTTAAACTCATGGGTAAGGTTTTAGATTCCACTGAGTTTGAAAGTGCTCGAATGTTAGAATCAAGATAAGCTTGTACATCAATCGGTTCTTTTTCTTTTATTGAATTGATTTGTTGTTGAAGCGAAGTGTGGTTTGATTCTTCGAGCTTGTCGGTAATCTTCGCTCTCACCGGATTTAAATCCACATAAGCCATGCAAGAAAAAACGGCAGCTTCATCCAGTAATGCTTGAGAGGAATAACGTCCTTGCCAAAAGCTTCCCGTACACATGTCTTCTTTATTCGCTTGTTTAGCAAGGGGTTCATTCAAACATTTCATAAACCAAGACAAACTGCCTAAACGCTCTCGATAGAGTTTAAGCTTTTCTTTATCTGCAATAATGGCTTGTTTCTTTAGCTCGCGTTGCTTGGCGAATTTAGGGTTGCCAGTCCCAGAGAAAGCGGATAACCATCGCTCTGCGACGTCTTCTTTCGACCAATTGAACGGCTCAAGTGGGTCGAGATATAAAACGATATGATAATGGTTATCCATAATGGCATACGCATAGATATCCAACGAAAATAACTGACACAACTCGAACATTCGAGCTTGTAGCCAATCTTTACGATGAGAATAATTATTACCGGTTAGCTCATCAATACCACAGAGAAAAGTTCGCCTGACGCAGCGGTTTGTACAGTGATAAAAACCTGGTGTTTGTGAGTCAACAATATTCTTTCGAGCAATGGTCATGTGATTCATCCTTGAATTAATCGAAATGATAGTTTACTTTTTTTAAAACGAGAATGACAGCAACCAAAGAGGAAAGGTGTGTAAGTGAATCTAGATTTTGATTGTGAGAGAATGGCTATAAACTGCCTGTCTGTTTTTGTTACTCTCTCAGGGTACTGAGTATAGAGCTGAGCTTCTTTCTGCTTAAGGTGTATCAACAATAAAATGTAAAACGAAGATAAAAAATCAGCGTGTTAAATCAGTCAGTCACTTAGAGCTTCGAGCTCGTCATATAGATTTGATAGCACGTTCGCGTAGATATCATAGAGCCAGAGTTTGCTACTCTATTTTGAGCTCGTACATAAGTACGCATTTAAATTCTTGTTTTAGATATTTTGTTGTTTACAATGGGGAGTCCACATAAGTGACTGGCACTAATTGTTTCGTGACTGGCACTAATTGTTTCTAATTGTTGTTATGGAGGGCTTTTATTAATGCGGACGGGTCTTTCTTCATATTACGTTTTTGTAGAAATCTAGCAAATAATAATTTTCCTTTCCCAGCGAAAAGGATCTTTGTTAGACTCACACTGTTTAAAGCAATCAGAGCAAAATAGTCCATGAGTGACGACAAACCTCCCTCGACAAGGTCAGTTGAGAAAAAAAGTTGGTTCGAAAAATTTACCCACCTATTTCAAGATGCACCGCAAGATCGTGACGAACTCGTTGAGATCTTAAAAACAGCAGAGCAAGATACCCTTATCAATCCCGAGCTTTTGTCCATGATGGTCGGCGTTATACATATCTCTGAACTGCATGCCCGAGATATTATGGTTGCTAGACCTCAAATGGTTGTAGTAAACGATGAAATGGGATTTGATGAGATGCTTGCGAGCATTGTTGAATCGGGACACTCACGATTTCCGGTCATCGGAGATAATCGTGATGATATTGAGGGAATTGTTCTGGCTAAAGATTTACTTCATTTTACTGCCAAAACCTCACAGGAAGATGGTATTAAATTCGAAATAAAAGACTTTTTACGTCCAGCAGCAATCATTCCTGAAAGTAAACGATTAGATACTTTGCTTAAAGAATTTAGAACCAACCGAAGCCATATGGCTATAGTGGTTGATGAATATGGTTCGGTCGCAGGGCTAGTAACGATTGAAGATGTACTCGAACAAATCGTTGGCGAAATCGAAGATGAATTTGATATTGATGGTGAAGAAGGAAATATTCAGGCAATGTCTAGCAGTGAGTTTGTGGTTAAAGGGCAAACAGAAGTTGATGAATTTAACGAGTATTTTTCTTCATCGTTAGATGAAGAAGAGAGTGATACCATCGGAGGCATTTTAATGCGGGCTTTTGGTCATGTACCAACCAAAGATGAAACTATCGAAATCGAAAAATTTAGATTTGAGATCGTAAGTGCTGATACTCGCCGCATTAAGCTCGTCCGAGTTTTTAAACTCAATGAATAAAAGCGTTGAATTTGATGCCTTACTCTAGCCACGTTCAATATTCAATCTTAAATTTATTTAAGAAAGATACTCTAATTTATAAAAAGTTTTTATTGATTTTTATTGGTGCTGTTTATCCCATGGGATTTTCACCGATTGATCTCTGGCCGCTCACTTTTTTATCAATCATGTTGTTGATTAATGAAACGATTGTTTGTTGTGATTATCCGCAGGCAGGCGATAAAGTTGAAGGGGCAAAGCGAAAAGCGCGATTGACACTTTTTCAAGTGGCTCTTTACTGGAGTTTTGGGGCGTTTGGAATTGGCGTTAGTTGGGTGTATGTTAGCATTCATGAATTTGGCTATGTTCCCGTTATTGGCGCAGTAGCTATCAGTTTGTTGTTAGTGGTTGTCCTATCAGTAATAAAAGCGAGCGGTTTTTATATTGTTGGCAAAATGAGCAGGCGTTTGGGAAGTCACTTTATTATTCTGATTATTCCTTTTATATGGGTGATTTTTGAATTTGTTCAAACTAAGATCTTTAGCGGTTTCCCTTGGTTGTTTGCAGGTTATTCTCAAATAGATGGCCCACTTTGGATGCTGGCAACTTGGTTTGGTGTTTATGGTGTAAGCTGGTTTATGCTTGCGATTGCGAGTTGTTTGGTGGTTTTGATACGATTTTATTTGTTTGCCAAACAGTCTGAAGATTCCTTAAGTTATAAGGCGTTTCTATTAAGCCCTGTTGCGGTTGTATTGGTGCTTTTTATCAGTATTCCAATGATTGCGACCATAACCCCGATGAAACAAAATATACCAGCGAAACAATCGATTGATGTCGCTTTGGTTCAGCCGAACATCGCCCAAGAAAAAAAGTGGGATAGACGTTTTTTCTCCAAAATTATCAATGTGCTTTATCAACAAAGTGAAAGTCATTGGGATGCCGATTTGTTAGTGTGGCCTGAGGGCGCGATCCCGGCCTATAAGCACCAAGTTGAAGACATTATTGGTGATTTGAATCGGCGATCGGAAAAGAGTCAAACTGATTTATTGCTGGGCTTACCTGTCTATCAATCTGAACAACAAATAAGTTACGCTGCATTTTTATCTTTAGGCGAGAAAAAGCAAACTTATCATAAGCAAGTATTAGTGCCTTTTGGTGAATACGTTCCATTAGGCGACTTATTGAGGGGGTTGATTCGTTTTTTTGATTTACCTATGTCGAGCTTTTCTCCTGCGACTACAAAACAGCGACCAATGCAATTAGACAAGTATCAAGTTGTACCTGCCATTTGCTACGAAATTACTTACCCCGGCATTGTTCATGATTTAGTCGCCGAAACCAAACCAGACAAGCCTGTGCTGATAGTAACAGTGAGTAATGACGCGTGGTTTGGCGATTCATTTGGTCCTTACCAACATATGCAAATGGCAAGAATGAGAGCTTTGGAGCTTGGCATCCCATTGGTGCGTTCAACTAATGATGGAATTACCGCAATTGTTAATGCCAGAGGTGAGGTTGTCACTAAGCTAGAGCGATTTACTCAAGCGACACTACGGGCTAACGTGCCTTTGAGTAGTTATCCGACTTGGTATAGAAAGTATGGTTTGTTGGGGATTTATTTTCTGTTATCAATAAGTGGCGTTATTTTTTTGTTGGCGTTGGTGAAAGCGCCGATTAGTCGCAAAAATTAACCTGTTGATTTGGTTGACAGAGAGATTTAGAAAGGAATTTTTATGGCGTACAGATAAAATATTTGTGCACTGCATTGATTTGACAAAAGGTTGGGGAAAAAAAAGAGCGGTTATTCTCGTTTGCAGGGTTTTCGAATAAAAACGCCCAATTAGGATTAAAAAGAATAATAATTGTTCAGTATTGATGAAAAACCGACCAATTTACCTATTCAGATCAAATTTTTTTTTATTTTTTGATGACAGCCTAGGTAGTAAACTAATAGTATATACCCATCCCACCTCAAGGTGCATAATTCAGTGTTCAGCTAGGAAATTTGAATAAGGCACCACTCGAAGGAAATGGCTAGTCCTTTTCGAGAGTGGTAACGCTGTGCAAGTTTTCTAGCTGAGCACCCGTAGGGCAAGGCTATAAATCATCATATTCTTTGTTATGAAATTTTGAGTTAGAATGACTAACCCTAAAATTCCATGCCTTGAATCTAATGGTTTATAGCCTTGCTGAATCATGCACCTTGAGGTGGGATGGGTATATGCTCGAAGTAACGAGTGAATCTCAAGAACTATTGGTTTGGTTGGAATTTAACCGAGTTAGAGAGTATTCTTGGACAATAATATGAAGATAACCTAGATAGGTTATTCATTGAATAAAAACGGGATTGAGAATGTTAGAAAACTACTTACCCATATTCGTGTTTATCGTCATCGGGCTTGGTTTTGGTGTATTTTTAGAAATAGCTGGATACCTTGCCGCCCCTCGCAAAGAAAATTTTGATAAAAACCTTCCTTTTGAATGTGGTTTCGACGCATTCGACGATGCCCGAAGCAAATTTGACGTTCGATTTTATTTAGTGGCTATTCTGTTTATCATTTTTGATTTGGAAGTCGCATTTTTACTCCCTTGGGCTGTCGTTTTTCAAGAGCTAAGCTGGTTTGGTATTGGCGCAATGGGGGTGTTTTTGGGGCTTTTAGTCGTTGGCTTTATTTACGAATGGAAAAAAGGGGCACTTGAATGGGAGTAAAGCAAGCCGATAATCCTTCCGCGCCTAATCCATTGGTGTCGCCTACATTGCCTGAATTAGAAGAGGCTTTGTCTAAAGAAACCGGTGGCGTTAAACAATCTGGAAAAGGTTATTTAGTTACGGGCGTTGATACTTTAGTCAATTGGGCGAGAACTGGCTCAATGTGGCCTATGACTTTTGGTTTAGCATGTTGCGCTGTTGAAATGATGCAAGCTGGTGCTGCTCGATACGATTTCGACCGTTTCGGCGTTGTTTTCAGACCAAGCCCACGTCAGTCCGATGTGATGATTGTCGCTGGAACTTTGACCAATAAAATGGCTCCCGCACTTCGCCGTGTTTATGATCAAATGCCAGAGCCTAAGTGGGTTATTTCGATGGGTTCTTGTGCCAACGGTGGAGGCTATTATCATTATTCCTATGCGGTAGTTAGAGGTTGCGACAGAATTGTACCGGTAGATATCTATGTGCCCGGTTGTCCACCAACCGCTGAAGCTCTTATGTACGGCGTTATCCAACTGCAAAATAAAATAAAGCGTACTAACACCATAATGAGACAAGTGTGATAATTTAATGGCTACTGCAACTACAAATTTAAAAGACTCAATCTCGCAACATTTTGATGGCAAATTAGCTAGCCTAACGGACGCTTTGGGTGAGTTAACAATAGAAGTTGAATTGGCTAATTTGGTTGATATTTTAAAAGAACTCCGAGATAACGATAACTTTTTATTTGAACAGCTTATCGATCTAATCGGTGTTGATTATTTAACTTACGGGCTCGATGAGTGGGCAACCCACGAAGCTTCGACTGAGGGGTTCGAAAGAGGACGTCAGGAAAACGCAGGTAGCCAATGGGAAAAAGAAAGATACGCAGTAGTTTATCAATTGCTTTCTGTAACCCTAAACCAGAGAATTCGTATCCGAGTATTTGTTAGTGAAGATTCCATGTTAGTTCCTAGTGTCGTGGGACTTTGGAGTGGTGCTAATTGGTTTGAGCGAGAGGCATTTGACCTGTTTGGTTTGTTATTTGAAGGTCATCCAGATTTGCGTCGGCTATTAACGGATTATGGTTTCATCGGTCACCCGTTTCGTAAAGATTTTCCGGTTGTTGGTGAGTTGGAAATGCGTTACGACGAAGAGAAAGAAGAATGTATTTATGAACCTGTGACTATTGAAGAGCGAATATTAGTGCCTAGGGTCATTAGGTAATTGTCAGTTAGTCGCCAATTAATAATGATTTGAATTTTATTAACCTTTAACAGAAATAAAACGATAACAAAAAGTAACTTTTATGGCTGAAATAGAACATTACACCTTAAACTTTGGGCCTCAACATCCTGCGGCTCATGGTGTGCTTAGAATGATTCTCGAAATGGACGGTGAGGTTATTGAACGTGCCGATCCACATGTTGGACTTTTGCATCGCGGCACTGAAAAATTGGCAGAGATAAAACCCTATAATCAAAGCATTGGTTACATGGACAGGCTCGATTACGTTTCTATGATGTGTAATGAGCACGCTTATGTTTTGGCTATCGAAAAATTATTACAAATTAAAGTTCCTAAACGTGCTCAATATATTCGAGTGATGTTTGCAGAAGTTACTCGTATACTTAATCATTTAATGTGGTTAGGTGCTCATGGATTAGATGTGGGTGCGATGACCATGTTCCTTTATTGTTTTAGAGATCGTGAGCCGTTAATGGATGCCTACGAAGCGGTTTCTGGAACGCGTATGCACGCAACCTACTTTAGACCGGGCGGTGTATATCGCGATCTACCTGATACGATGCCTCAGTACGATAAATCGCCTTGGAGAAACGATAAAAAACTTAAATCGCTCAACCAGAATCGACAGGGTTCATTGCTTGATTTCCTTTGGGATTTTACTGAAAAATTTAGTGGTTCGGTAGACGAGTACGAAACCTTGTTGACTGAAAACCGAATTTGGAAACAAAGATTGGTTGGTATAGGCGTTGTATCTCCAGAAAGAGCTTTTCAACTAGGGTTAACCGGCCCCATGTTAAGAGGATCTGGAGTCGCATGGGATTTAAGAAAAAAACAACCTTATGATACCTATGCTGAATTAGACTTTGATATTCCTGTTGGACGAAATGGCGATTGCTATGACCGATATTTAGTCCGTGTTGAAGAAATGCGTCAATCTAATCGAATTATTCGTCAATGTATTGAATGGTTAAAGAAAAATGAAGGGCCAGTGATTGCTGATGATCATAAGGTAACGCCGCCAAAACGAGCTGACGTCAAAGAAAATATGGAGTCTTTGATTCATCACTTCAAACATTTCACCGAAGGTTATTGCGTTCCCAAAGGGGAAGCTTATGCTGCGGTAGAACACCCAAAAGGCGAGTTCGGAATTTATTTACTTTCTGATGGTGCGAATAAACCTTATCGTTTAAAAATAAGAGCACCAGGTTTTCCCCATATGGCAGCGATGAATGAAATGGCAAAAGGTCATATGCTTGCAGACGTTGTTACAATTATTGGGACCATGGATGTTGTATTTGGGGAGATCGATCGCTAATGACTGATTTAAACTATGATAACTCTCTGCATTTAAAAGAATTGATCCCCCAATCGGCGATTGATGAAATCGAGGTGTGGATTAGAAAATACCCTGCAGAGCGAAAACGTCCTCCAATCATGCCTGCACTAAAAGTTGTGCAAGAACACAATGGTAATTATTTAACGACTGAAATGATGCAAGCTGTCGCTGAGTATCTCGATGTTCCTCATGTTGCAGTTTATGAAGTGGCTACTTTTTATACGATGTTTAACCTCGATAAAATGGGTAAGCATGTGTTATCGGTTTGTACCAATATTTCATGTTCGTTGAGAGGTTCAGATAAGGTGGTTGAGCATCTACAAAATCGGCTTAACATTAAACTAGGTGACACCACTCAAGATGGTCTGTTTACCATCAAAGAAGTTGAATGCATGGCGGCCTGTGGTGGCGCACCGATGCTTGAGGTCGATAAGGTTTACCACGAAAATTTAACTGAAGAAAAAATCGACCAAATTCTTTCCGATATAGCAGCTAAAGAGTTACCTGCTAAGGAGGAAAAATAATGGCTAATGAAGTTTGCTTTAGAACGCTCCATCTTGAAACACCTTGGTCTCTTGACGCTTATCAGAGTGTTGGCGGTTATTCTAGTTTGCGCAAAATTATCGCCGGTGAATTACCGCACGATAAAATTATTGATGAGTTAAAACTATCTGCTTTGAGAGGAAGAGGAGGTGCAGGCTTTCCAACTGGATTAAAGTGGAGTTTTATGCCGCGAAACATGCCGGGACAAAAATATGTGGTTTGTAATTCCGATGAAGGTGAGCCCGGTACATTTAAAGATCGCGATATTCTCCGTTATAACCCACATCAACTGATTGAAGGGATGATTATCGGTGGTTTTGTTATGAATGCCACCGTTGGATACAACTATATGCGTGGCGAATTTTACGAGCCTTTTGATCGTATGGAGCAAGCTTTGGCCGAAGCGAGAGAGGCAAACCTTATCGGCGAAAATATCTTAGGATCCGATTTTTGTTTTGAGCTACACAATCATTTGGGTGGCGGCGCTTATATTTGTGGTGAAGAAACTGCTTTGATTGAGTCGTTAGAAGGTAAAAAAGGTCAACCGCGATTTAAACCACCATTTCCGGCTAATTATGGTGTCTTTGGTCGTCCAACTAATGTTAACAACACTGAAAGTTACGCTTCTGTTCCTGCTATCCTAGAAAATGGTGGTCAGTGGTTTTTAGAGCTTGGTAAACCAAATAATGGAGGAACAAAAATTTTCTCTGTATCCGGTCATGTAAATAATCCGGGAAATTTCGAAGTTAATATGGGGACACCTTTCAAAGATTTATTAGAGACCGCAGGTGGTGTACTTGGGGGTAATAAATTAAAAGCCGTAATACCGGGTGGATCTTCTTCACCGATTTTGCCAGCAGATGTGATGATGGATATTACGATGGATTACGATGCCATTGGTAAGGCTGGATCGATGCTTGGTTCTGGTGCGGTCATGGTGCTAGACGAGTCAGTTTGCATTGTTGAATTAGCGGCTCGTACGGCACATTTTTATTATGAAGAATCATGTGGTCAGTGTTCACCCTGTCGTGAAGGAACAGGTTGGATGTCTAGGGTGATTCATCGTATTGCAAAAGGCGAAGGTCAGCCGGGTGACTTAGAAAATTTGGATCGTGTTGCGAGTAATATTATGGGGCGAACGATTTGTGCATTAGGTGATGCTGCGGCCATGCCAATAAAAGGTTTTTTGAAGCAATATAGGCATGAATTTGAATACATGATTGAACATAAACGAAGTATGGTGAAAGCCTAAATCAGAAATTTGAGGGTGTATTTTTAACGGCTAGAAGCAATTAAACAATAGACTATAAATTGAGATCGCTATAGGTAAAGATAAGAAAGAATGGGCAAAGTAAATATAGAAATAGATGGCAAAAAGCTCGTTGCAGACGTTGGCTCAATGATTATTGAGGTAGCGGATGATGCAGATATTTATATTCCGAGATTTTGTTATCACAAAAAATTATCTGTCGCTGCCAATTGCCGTATGTGCATGGTTGATGTCTCCAATTTACCTAAAGCTGTGCCTGCGTGTGCCACGCCCGTAGCAGACGGTATGGTAGTGCAAACTCAAACGGCAAAAGCGATTGATGCTCAAAAATCTGTCATGGAATTTTTGTTAATTAACCATCCACTTGACTGCCCTGTATGTGACCAAGGTGGAGAATGTGAATTACAAGATTTATCCATTGGTTATGGTGAAGATGTTAGTCGTTACACTGAAGGTAAACGAGTTGTTAAAGACAAAGATTTAGGACCGCTTATTGCGACGGACATGACTCGTTGTATTCACTGTACTCGCTGCGTTCGTTTTGGTCAGGAAGTGGTTGGTATCCGTGAAATGGGTGCTACAGGTCGAGGTGAGCATATTGAAATAGGCACTTATATCGAGTCTACAATGGATTCAGAAGTGTCGGCAAATATTATCGATCTCTGCCCAGTCGGCGCACTAACTGCGAAGCCTTCTCGTTATAAAGCGAGAGCTTGGGAACTCCGAGAATCTCCATCGATAGCTGCACACGATTGTTTAGGTTCGAATGTGAATGTTCATCATCGTCGAGGCGAAATAATACGAATTGTTCCAAGAGAAAATGAATCAATTAATGAAGTTTGGTTATCCGATCGAGATCGTTTTTCTTACCAAGCTTTGGTAGAGGGTGAACGCTTACTTAAACCAAGAATTAAAAAAGATGGTCAATGGCAAGAGTGTGATTGGGAAACGGCACTCAAGATTGCTGTTGCCGAAATGAAACGTATTATAGGTGTTTCCAAAGGTGAAAATTTTGGTGCTTTGATTGGGAATAACTCAACTCTAGAAGAAAGCTTTTTGGCTCAAAAAGTGATGCGCGGTTTAGGTTGTAACAATATTGATTTTAGAATTCGTCGCCGTGATTTTTCTGCCGATGAAAAGGGAAGAGTTCGTTCGGGATTTAATTTCCCGATGCAAGATCTCGATAATATGGATGCGACCTTGCTAGTAGCGGGCGATATCAGACACGAGCAACCTTTAACATCCCTTCGAGTAAGAAAATCGACTGGTTTCGGCAAAGCCATGGCAATCAATCCTTTTGACGGCGAATATAATTTTGGCTTGGCACATGAAATCCAGCCAGAGCCACATCTATTGGCGCAAGAGTTTGCCTGTGTGTTGGCGGCTGCTGTTCAAGCATCTCCTGACGCGGTCAATGCCGAAGTGAAAGATTGGCTAAAAGATATTAGTTTTGAAGAAGTTCATCAACAAATTGTTAATGAACTTGTTGAAGGGGAGCAAAGTTGTATTTTGTTGGGGGTTTATGTTCAAGAACACCCACAAGCGGAAGTTATTAACTGGCTTGCTGAACAGTTAGCAAAAGTGACTGATTCTAAGTGGGGTTATATGACTCAAGGTTGTAATGCGGCAGGGAATAAAATTGCTGGTGCAGTTCCTAGTCATTCGGAAATTGGTGGTCCTTCTGCTCTTGGCAAAAATGCCAAGCAGATGTTAACAGAATCCCTTAAAGGTTATTTGATTCATAACTGTGAGCCGGATGTTGAGAGCTTATGGTCAGAACAAGCTCTTGAGAATTTTAACAAAGCTGAATGTGTTGTTGCTTTAACTTCCTATGCTGATGGACGCTTGAGCGAGTACGCAACGGTGATGTTACCAATAGCGGGCAACTATGAAACTTCAGGTACTTTTGTCAATGTTGAGGGTCGATGGCAGTCATTTTCCGCAGCTATTTCTGCACCGGGAGACGCGCGTCCAGCGTGGAAGGTTTTACGTGTGTTAGGTAATCTTTTGGATATTAATAGTTTTGATTATGAATCGTCGTTACAAATAAGAGACGAGCTTAAAGACCGATTCGAAGCCTCCGGTGATAATCGGGTTTCCAGAAAAGTTCCAGAGCCATTGAGTATTGTAGCTGTTGATGAAATTAAACGAGATTCTTTAGGTTTATATCGTGTTGATCCAATGGTTCGCAGAGCAAAAGCATTACAGCAAACACCTAAAGCTTCGACTCATCCAATTAGTATTTCGAGGGTTAAAACATGAGCGAAATCGATTTTGTTGAATGGGGAATGACGGCGGTATGGATTGTGGCGAAAATAGTCATGATTCTTTTGCCTTTGATATTAGCTGTTGCTTATTCGACTTACGCTGAAAGAAAGCTTATTGGTTACATGCAAATGCGTTTGGGACCTAATCGCGTTGGACCAAAAGGTTGGTTCCAGCCTTTTGCTGATGTTATTAAATTAGTGATGAAAGAATTTGTTATACCTCAGGGTTCAAGTAAGCTTTTGTTTCTTCTTGGGCCTATTTTATTTATTGGTCCTTCTTTTGCAGCGTGGGCGGTAATACCTTTTGATGCAGGACTTGTACTGGCGGATATTGATGTCGGTTTACTTTATATTTTAGCTATGACATCAATCGGTGTTTATGGCGTTATTATTGCTGGTTGGGCATCAAATTCTAAATATGCATTTTTGGGTGCGATGCGTTCGGCAGCACAGATTATTTCTTATGAATTGGCAATGGGGTTTGCGTTAGTTGGAGTCTTGATGTGCGCTCAATCTACTAACTTGGGTGACATTGTAATGTCTCAGGAAGGCGGTTTTTTTAGTTGGTATTGGCTACCTCTATTTCCATTGTTAGTGGTTTATTGGATTTCGGGAGTAGCTGAAACTAATCGTGCGCCTTTTGATATGGCTGAGGGTGAATCGGAAATCGTTGCGGGTTTCCACGTTGAGTATGGTGGAACGCCGTTCGCGTTATTTTTCTTGGCTGAATACGCCAACATGATTTTGATTTCATTTTTAACCGCGATTATGTTTTTTGGTGGTTGGCTGTCTCCCTTTGAAGGTTTGGGAATTGTTGATGAAATGACCGCTTGGGTACCGGGTACTTTTTGGTTGTTAGTTAAAGCTTCCGTATTTATGTTTGGTTTGTTTTGGTTAAGAGCAACTTTCCCAAGATTTCGCTATGACCAAGTTATGCGCTTAGGTTGGAAAATTTTTATACCCGTAACCATTATTTGGTTGCCGGTTGTCGCTATTTGGATAAAGTTCAATGTGTGGCCGTTTAACTAAAAAAATAATACCGATACTTTTGGGTAGATGATAGTTTATGAAAGTAATAGTTTATGAAAAATAATATTAAACAATATATTAACAGTTTTCTACTTGTCGAGTTGTGGAGGGGATTGTTTGTAACTGGACGTCACATGTTCAGTCCTAAAGAGACGATTCAATATCCAGAAGAAAAAACACCACAATCGCCAAGGTTCAGAGGTTTGCACGCTTTAAGAAGCTATCCCAATGGGGAAGAACGATGCATTGCGTGTAAGTTGTGTGAAGCGGTATGCCCTGCTGCGGCAATTACGATTGAAGCTGGAGTGAGAGAAAGTGATGGTTCTCGCCGAACCACTAAATATGAAATCGATTTGTTTAAATGTATTTTTTGCGGCTTTTGTGAAGAATCTTGTCCTGTTGATTCTATTGTTGAAACACGAGTGTTTGATTATCATTTTGAAGAGCAAGGGGCTCAGATAATGACTAAAGAAAAACTGCTTGAAATAGGTCGTGTGCATGAGAAGCAATTAGCGGAAGATATTGATGCTGATGCAAAATATCGATAACAACCAGTTAGAACTAATGAAATTATTGAGACAAAGTTAATGAGTTTTCAAGTTATTGTTTTTTATTCCTTTGCTGCTTGGCTGATTTTTTCAGCTTTGATGGTTATTACTAGCAAACACTCTGTTAAAGCAGCATTGTTTTTGGTTTTAACTTTTGCATGCGCATCTGCGATATGGTTGTTACTTGAAGCTGAATTTTTAGCTTTAACTTTGATAGTGGTTTATGTGGGGGCAGTGATGGTATTACTGCTATTTGTGGTGATGATGATGGACGTAGATTATGCTGCACTTAGGCAAGGTTTCGTTAAAAAATTACCTTTGGCTGTAGTGGTGTCTCTTAGCTTCTTTGGGTTGCTATATTTCTTTATAACCCATGGAGAGTTTAGCCCAGAAAACTACGCAGCCCCAACGCCAAAAGATGCTGATTATTCCAATATTAAAGAGCTTGGTCGTGTTTTATATACCGATTATTTTATTGCTTTTGAAACCGCTGCGGTTATTTTGTTGGTGGCAATTATTTCAGCCATCGCGCTAACTTTTAGAGGACGTAAACATCGTAAAGCTCAATTGATTAGTAAACAGCTTGCTGCGAATAAAAAGAATCGTTTAAAAATAGTATCGATGGATGCCGTGGTTGAGGTTGATGACGAAAAATCCTCTGATACCAATGACGCAGAAGGAGAAGAAAAATGATCGGATTGTCTGACTATCTTCTTTTGAGTGCAATTTTATTTGCTATCAGTGTCGCTGGGATCATTATTAATCGAAAAAATGTGATCACTCTTCTTATGTGTATTGAGCTGATGCTATTAGCTGTTAACACTAACTTCATTGCATTTTCCCATTTCTTGCAGGATTCTGCAGGACAAGTTTTTGTGTTTTTTATCATGACGGTCGCTGCCGCAGAAGCAGCTATAGGGCTCGCCATTATTGTTGTGCTATTTAGAAATCGTGCAACCATTGATGTCGAAAAAATTAATCAGTTGAAAGGATAGCTAAGCACTATTATGCAAAATCAATTACTCGCTATCGTATTATTGCCGCTTATTGCTGCGTTAGTTGTCGGATTATTAGGTAATAAAATGCCTCGTCCTTGGGCACATCGATTAACTATTTTAGGCGTTGGTCTTTCTTGTCTATTGTCTCTTGATGTGGCCGTTGGGCAGTTGTTCGATCAGGATCTTGCATTAAATTACAATCTTTATACTTGGGCTCAATTGGGCGGGTTGAGTCTAAGTGTCGGTTTTATGATCGACGATTTAACCTCAACCATGATGGCGGTGGTTACTTTTGTATCTTTAATGGTTCATGTTTACACCATTGGTTATATGAAAGACGATCCCGGTTATCAACGATTCTTTTCATATATATCGCTATTTACTTTTGCGATGTTAACTTTGGTTATGTCGAACAACTTCCTGCAACTGTTTTTTGGTTGGGAAGCTGTTGGGTTAGTTTCTTATTTATTAATTGGATTTTGGTATAAAAAACCGACCGCTATTTTTGCAAATTTAAAGGCCTTTTTAGTTAATCGAGTTGGTGATTTTGGGTTTTTGTTAGGAATTGCAGGCGTTTATATGGTGTTTGGTACGCTCGATTATGCAGAAGTGTTTACTCAAATCGAGCAAGGTTATAAAGACTTAACTATTCCTGTAACCGATGAATTAGTTTGGTCAGCAACTACCTTTATTTGTATTGGTTTATTTATTGGTGCAATGGGTAAATCTGCGCAGGTTCCGTTACATGTATGGCTACCTGATTCTATGGAAGGGCCTACGCCTATTTCTGCATTGATTCATGCTGCAACTATGGTAACGGCGGGTGTGTTTATGGTGGCAAGAATGTCGCCAATTTTTGAACAGTCGGAAGTGGCACTTAATTTTATTTTGATCATTGGTGGAACGACTGCGTTATTTATGGGTTTCTTAGGCGTTATTCAAAATGATATTAAACGTGTGGTAGCTTATTCAACTTTATCTCAACTTGGTTATATGGTTGTTGCTTTAGGCGCATCGGCTTATTCCGTTGCAATTTTCCATTTAGTGACTCATGCCTTTTTTAAAGCCTTATTATTCCTTGGCGCTGGTTCAGTTATCATCGCCATGCATCATGAGCAAGACATGAGAAAAATGGGTAATTTAAAGAAATATATGCCAATTACTTATGTGACAATGTTGATCGGTTCATTGGCTCTGATTGGAACGCCATTTTTCTCAGGATTTTATTCCAAAGAAGCGATTATCGAGGTTCAGCGTTTTTCTGAATTAACGGCTTCTAGTTATGCTTATATTTGTGTACTAATCGGTGTTTTCTTTACCGCCCTTTACAGTTTTAGATTGTTTTTTATGGTGTTCCACACTAAAGAGCGAATGGATGAAGAAACTCGCTCTCATTTAAAAGAGTCTCCCGCAGTTGTTTGGATTCCTTTAGTCGCCTTGGCGATTCCTTCAGTAATATTAGGTTACTTTTTAGCGCCGAGCATAATGTCAGGAGAATACTTTGACTCCGCTATCAAAGTTTTGGATAACCACAATACCGTTGCTCCATTAGTTGAAGCATACCAAAGTCCATTTGCTTTAGGTTTACACGCGATTTGGACGCCTGCTTTTTGGTTAGCAGTGATTGGTGTCGGTGTGGCTTACTTTTTTGTGGTTGTAAAACCTGAGCTTTCCAGCAAAGTGAAAAAAATGCTCGGACCAATTAATCATGTGCTTGAAAATAATTATTACTTTGACAAGCTTTACATCAACTATTTTTCGGCAGGTGGTGTTGGTTTAGGTAAAAAGTTTTGGCAGTGGATTGATGTTGCTCTTATTGATGGTGTGATGGTTAATGGAACTGCAAAATTGGTTGAAACGATTTCAGCTAAAGCAAGAAAAATGCAAACAGGATATTTATACCACTATGTGTTTGTCATGGTGTTTGGTTTATTAGTGCTTTTGGGTTGGCTGTATTGGCGAGCTCTTAACGGTTAAACATTGAATGATTTATAAAAAAATAAGGGCTCTAAAGGCTAGTTATTTTTGCCGTAAGTCTTATTAAGAAAATGTTTTATTAAACAGGTTTGAACAAAATAATGTTAGAAAATTTACCATTCCTAAGTTTATTAATCTGGCTACCTATTGTGGGAGCTGGAGTGATTGTTTTTGGCTCGGGGCAAAAACATAAACAAGTCACTCAGTGGATTGCTGTGATAACGGCTTCGCTTACTTTTGTTGTGAGTTTGTTGGCACTCAATGCATTTGACGCTAGTCGCCATTATTTGCAGTTTGTTGAAGACATGCCTTGGATCGAATCACTTGGTATTCGTTATTCTCTTGGAGTCGATGGTATTTCGTTGCCTTTGATAGCCTTAACTTCATTAATGACCTTAATTGTTATTATTTCTAGTTGGAATAATATCAAATTAAGAGTTTCCCACTATTTAGCCGCATTTTTAGTAATGTGTGGATTGATGAATGGTGTGTTTGCCGCAACTGACGCCATTTTATTTTATGTCATGTGGGAGGCAATGTTAGTTCCAATGTTTTTAATTATTGGAATTTGGGGTGGGCCAAACCGAATTTATGCGACTTTAAAATTCTTTATTTATACCTTCTTCGGTTCGGTATTTTTATTGATCGCTTTAATCTACTTAGGTAATCAAGCGGATAGTTTTAATATCTTCAAGATGCATGGCTTGGTGATTCAAGCTGATATTCAAATGTTATTGTTTTTTGCGTTCCTTATTGCTTTTGCTATCAAGGTTCCTATGTGGCCGGTTCATACTTGGCTACCAGATGCTCATGTGCAAGCACCAACGGGTGGCTCAGTGATCCTTGCGGCGATCATGTTAAAAATGGGAACTTACGGTTTTATCCGTTTTATGCTTCCGATTGTTCCTGATGCGTCATTAGAAATGGCTGATGTTATGATTGTTCTTTCGTTGATTGCAGTGGCTTATATCGGCTTTGTTGCTTTGGCGCAAAATGATATGAAAAAGTTAATCGCCTATTCATCAATTGCACATATGGGTTTTGTGACTCTCGGATTATTTATCAGCTTTTCCTTGATTGCTGATAATCACACAGACGCAGCAATAATGGGGATACAAGGTGCACTGATTCAGATGATCTCTCATGGATTTATTTCAGGTGCACTTTTCTTGTGTATTGGGGTGTTATATGACCGAATGCATAGTCGTGAAATTCAAGATTATGGCGGTGTTATTAATCGGATGCCGCAATTTGCACTCTTTTTTATGGTATTTGCTATGGCAAACGCCGGCCTACCTGGGACCTCTGGATTTGTAGGGGAATTCATGGTGATTTTATCCAGTTTCCAAGTCAGTTTTTGGATTGCCGCTGTTGCTGGGTTAACTCTTATTTTAGCTGCTGCCTATACCTTGTGGATGTATAAGCGGGTGATGTTTGGTGATCTAGGCAATGATAAAGTTGCCGCTCTTGAAGATCTTAATTTTAGAGAAACCATCGTTATGGTTATCCTTGCGATTATGGTATTAGTTTTTGGCTTATGGCCTGCGCCTTTGTTAGACCTTATGGCGCCGAGTGTTCAACATTTGATTGATTGTAATTTAGTTTCAAAACTTTCTCCTGAAGGAATGTGTTCCTTATGACAGATTCAATGAATTTTTCCGCGATCTTTTCTGAGATTTTTTTATTGGTCGCTATCTGTACGATCATGATGGTTGACCTTTTTCAGCGAGATAAAGAGCGTAAGTTAACTTTTTTATTGACTCAATTAACATTGGTGGGACTGTTTGTTATCGGTGCTCAAAATTTGGGTACTACAACGGAGATTTCTTTTAGTGGTCATTGGATAGTTGATCAGTTTGGTTTAGTTCTTAAATTGGCAATTTACTTGGCGGCATTTCTTTCGTTATTGTATGCAAGACCCTTTATTAGAGAGCGCAATTTGATGCGTGGCGAGTACTATTTGCTTACCTTATTTTCTGTTTTGGGTATGATGATAATGGTTTCAGCCAGCAGTTTGTTAGTTATCTATCTAGGTCTAGAATTGCTATCTCTGTCTTTATATGCTCTGGTTGCTCTGCAAAGAGATTCTAATGACGCATCGGAAGCAGCGGTAAAATATTTTGTAATGGGTGGATTAGCATCGGGTTTCTTGCTTTACGGTATTTCATTAGTCTACGGAATTACCGGTAGTATTTTGATTGCTGATATTTCTAATTATTTGGCCAATAACGAAGCAAATTTGATGATTCAGTTTGGTCTGGTTTTTATTGTTGTAGGACTCGCTTTTAAATTTGGTGCGGCACCTTTTCATATGTGGTTGCCTGACATTTATCACGGTTCGCCGAGTTCAATTACGGCTTATATTTCTAGTGTCCCAAAGATCGCCGCTTTTGGTATGGCATTCCGGATTTTGGAAGGCAGCTTTGGTCATGCTGACGAACATTGGAAAGATATGATAATGATTGTGGCGATCTTGTCAGTGATTTTGGGTAACATTGTCGCTTTGATACAAACCAATTTAAAACGGATGTTATCTTATTCGGCAATTGCTCATATTGGTTATTTTTTACTTGGTTTGTCTATTGGTACCGATGAAGCTTATTCTGCGTCGATGTTTTATATTATTGTTTATGCGTTGATGACACTAGCAGGATTCGGAATCATCATATTCATGAGTAGTGATAAAAAGGATTACCAGCAAATTTCAGATTTACGTGGAATGGGGCGTTATCATCCTTGGTATGCGTTAATGTTTACTATAGTCATGGTTTCCATGGCGGGTATTCCTCCGTTTATTGGTTTTTGGCCTAAATTGGAAATCTTTAGATTGCTAATCATTAATGGTCACACTTTAGCAGCGATTGTTGCGATTGTTTTCTCAGTAGTTGGATTGGTTTATTATTTGAAAGTAGTTAAAGAAATGTTTTTTGTAGACGCCAAAGAAAGTCCAAATGTTGCTACAAGTCGTTCGCTAAAGATTGCTCTTAGCGTTAACTGTTTGTTGTTAATTGTATTTGGGTTTATGCCAGATAGTATTTATCAGTATTGTCTTTCTGCTTTTGCTAGCCTTAGTTGATAGATAAGGTGAGCTAAATGGATTGGTTGCAACAGTTATCTCAAGAATATCTTCCGATTGTTTCTGATAACCGGTTAATTCAAGCATCACTCATTTTTCTTTTTAGTGCTTTATTGGCTAGCCTAGTAAAATTTGTCATTCATCGTATTCAAGTACATGCGACTAAAAAGACCAGTAATCCGGTTGACGACCATATTCTCGATGCGCTTATACGCCCTCTAAAAAATACTATTGTCATTATTGGTCTTCGGTTGGCAATTGCTCGCTCCCAATTGTTTCCTGAATATTTAGAAGTAATCGATTCGATACTATTAACGATTGTCATTTTTTATTGGTTTCGTTTCGTAACTAATGTATCTCATTTTTTATTGAAATATTTAAGTCAGAGAAAAAACAAAGCCAAAATTGTTCAAAAACATACCTTACCTTTATTTGATAATCTTGCGGCAATCGTTTTTTATGCAATGGGAATTTATTTTGTTCTTATTGCTTGGAATATCAACATATCGGCTTGGATTGCTTCAGCGGGTATTCTTGGTTTAGCACTTAGTTTTGCGGCAAAAGACACATTAGCCAATCTTTTTGCAGGCGTCTTTATTCTTGCGGATAGACCTTACAAGTTAGGTGATTATATTGTACTTGATAGCGGTGAGCGGGGCGAAGTGACTCATATTGGTATTCGTAGTACTAGGATACTCACCAGAGATGATGTAGAAATCACCGTTCCTAATGCGATCATGGGTAATACAAAAATTACCAATGAGACAGCTGGTCCTCATAAGAAATATCGTATTCGCATTCGGGTCGCTGCAGCTTACGGAGAGAGTGTTGATAAAGTACGATCAGCTTTAATTTCCGTTGCCCAAGAGTCAAAAGATATAGAAACTAATCCTGCTCCAAGAGTGAGATTCCGGACATTTGGCGATTCGGGACTTAATTTTGAACTCTTATGTTGGGTGGCTGAACCCGTGCTGAGGGGAAAAGTCGCTGACCTACTCAATGAAGCAGTTTATAACAAGTTTTTACAAGAAAAAATCGAAATCCCTTTTCCTCAACAAGATATTTACGTCCGTTCATTACCAAAAGAATAATCTATTGTTTTGTTGCTTGATATTCCTCATCGCTGAACTATTATTAGTTTAAACCTGAATATTATTGGACACCTATTTCAAGGTTTATGTTATTCCCAGTATATAACTTAAATCGCTTGAGGTTCCTCTTAATTATTGAAAATCAATAAATATGAAGACTACGCGCTCACTCCATACAAAAACAATTATAAATTTGGAATGAATATGATTGATATCTTTGCACCAGCTATTCGTCTTGCCAATAAATTGCGATATCCACAAAAGCTAATCCTTTTAGGTGGAATGATATTTATCGCTTTTCTGTTTTTGCTATTTATCCTTTTCCAGCAATTGAGCCAAACTGTTGAAAGCTCAAAAGCTCAACTTGAAGGTGTTGAGCATATAGTTGAGCTGAACTCAATTATTAAACTCGTTCAACAGTATCGGGGTTTATCATTACATGGTAAAGATGCCTCAATAAAAATTTCAACACTGCAAAAGAAAAGGCAGCAAGAAATTGACGAAAAACTTAATCAGTTCCTATCGGTTCTTGACCCGAAAATGTCTCTTATTATCCGTTCCGGAAATCCGTTCAATTTTGAAAACGAGACAGATTTAAGCCGCATTATTGAATTCTGGGGGAGGATAAAAGATCAAGATCAAAAGGTTTCATCGCAAGCGGAATTTAAGGAAATAACGGAACTAGTTAAACAACTACATTTGCTAATGAAATTGATTAGTGGGCACTATCAGTTGTTAAGTGATACAGATATTTCAGCATATTACATGACTGACATCCTACTGCATAGTGGCACAGATATAACAGAAACGATGGGGAATTTACGAGCGATTATGTTTGCGAGTTTAGTTGATAAACCAGCGGTTAAAGCTGAAGATACTGTTGTTTCAGAAATCAAATTTAGTTTAGATAGTAATATAGAAGATTTTACTTATAAGCTAAGCAAAATTGTTCATTTTACTCCAGAGTTAAGAGAAAAAATGACCTTTGTCCATTCTCAATTATTAGTACAAAGAGACAATATTCTTAAACAATTCAATCAATATATTTTGAACGAAGAAGCAAAGATTAGCCCGGAAGAATTATGGAACACTGCGACCTTAAACATTGATCAAATTTTTAAATTATTGGATGAGCATATTGCTCCAAGTTTAAAAAAACATATTCAGAGTAAGATCAATCGAGCTTATTTTATTATCGAATTATCTATTTTTGCAACTCTTGTAGTAATGTTGTTAATGATTTATTTTTCGATCGCTTGGTATAAATCTATGATTAATAGTATTGATCATATACGAACGAGAGTAAGTAAATTTAGTGACAATGATTTTTCTTCAGAAATCCAATTAAATACTTCAGACGAACTAAAAGACATTAGTGTTTCGATTAACGATATGGTTAGCAAGATTAACCGCTCGAGAGATAGACTAATGTTTCAACAAGAAGCGATTAATCGTCATGCCATTATTAGTATCACCGATGTAAAAGGAAATATTACTTATGTGAATTCAAAGTTTGAACAAATAAGTCAATATTCTAAGGATGAATTGATTGGACAAAACCATCGCATGATCCGTTCCGATCATCATTCGTTAGAATTTTTCCGAGATATGTGGCAAACCATATCAAGGGGAAATGTCTGGCATGGTGAGATAAAAAATCGAGCGAAAGATGGTTCTTTTTATTGGATAGAGGCAACAATTGTTCCACGGTTAAACAATAAAGGAAAACCTATTCAGTACATTGCGATTCGCACAGATATAACCAATATCAAGGTTATGGAAATGGAGTTGATGAAGACCAACAAGGCGCTCTTATCTGAACAGCTCACAACTAAAGAAGAGGCAAAACGCTTAGATAATATTATTGATATTGCGATGGATGCTTCGATTCAAATAGATGTTCAGGGAATCATAGTTGGTTGGAATAGAAGGGCGGAAATAATTTTTGGCTGGAGTAAGGCTGAGGCTATCGGTTCGGTTTTGCACACTTTGGTCATTCCTGAAAAATATCGAAAAAGTCATATTGAGGGATTTGGTCGTTGTTTAAAGCGAGGAATTTCTGATTTTTTTAATTCACCGCTAGAGATTACCGGATTAAATAGCCAAGGAAAGGAGTTTCCGATTGAGATCTCTGTATCGCAAGTTGAATATAAAGGTAGTTATCAGTTTTCTGCATTTATTCGTGATCTATCTCAGCAGAAAAACTATGAAGCCAGTATTTTGCAAGCGAAAGAATCTGCCACAAAGGCAAACAGAGTGAAATCAGACTTTTTATCATCTATGAGCCACGAACTTAGAACGCCTTTGAATGCTATTTTGGGCTTTGCTGAATTGATCGAAATGGGAAGCGGTACACCATTATCGGACAAACAACGAAAGAGTATGAAACAAATTATTGGAAGTGGAGAACATTTACTTAATTTGGTCAATGATGTGTTAGAACTCTCGGAGATCGAATCAGGCAATATTAAGTTATCAATCGAACCCTTAGAAATCAAAAATGAAATTAAGGGAGCTCTTTCTTTGATGACAGCCGTTGCTGAAAATTCCGATATTGAAATCAAAACTCCGTCAGAGTTGCCTTTTAAATTATTGGCTGACAAAACCAAACTAAAACAGATATTGATAAATTTGATAACAAATGCGATAAAATATAATCGTAAAGGTGGAAGTGTCACTCTTAATTGGCAGAAGACTAGATCTAATCGTTTAAGGATCAGTGTTATCGATACAGGAATTGGTATATCTGACGAAAATAAAGCTAAATTATTCGTCGCGTTTGACCGCTTGGGTCAAGAGAAATCTAAGATTGAAGGAACAGGTATCGGGCTAGTGGTTACCAAACAATTGGTTGAATCTATGGATGGAATTATTGGCGTCGATAGCATTGAAAATCAAGGCTCTAATTTTTGGTTTGAATTACCACTCGCTGAGTCTTGAGAAAAGCTACTTAATGGTAATTGCTTTTGAAAGCTGAGTGATTAGTTTTTCGGCTAAGTAACTATTTGTTATAAACTAATTAAAATTCTAGTATCATACGCTGGTCTTAATTAATCATAGAGCTAACTTTTGAGCAATCCGTTACCTCATCGTTCAATTAAAAAAATATCCTCGTCTCATTTATTAAAACTAGGGGCGGTTGTTACCTGCCTAAGCGGGGGAGTGGTCGGTGCGGAAAAAGAAGTAGATGAATCAAATATCATAGATTCGTCAATGTTCAAATCTCGTTTTAGTGTTAACCAGCTAAAACAAACTGATTATTCATTTTTTAATGCCTGTCCTACTAAAAATCAGCCTATCGATTTATCTTTTGAAAAAGATTATAAAAGTGCCAATGACAAAAAACCAGACAAGATTCAGGTTGGCAGCATTAAGCTAACAGCAGACGATGTGCCTGAAAACAATGAAATAAAGACCGTGCTAGAGGGAAACGTTACTATGAGAACGGACACCTCTTTGTTGTTAGCTGACAGGCTTGTTAGCGATAAAACCATCGGTAAAGTAACTGCCACAGGCAATGTCTCAGTTGAGACCGAAGAGTCTTTGTTAAGAGCTAAGCAATTTGTTGGCGATGAAGAAGATCAATCCTCTAAGTTGAGTGATGTTAAATTCCATTTTTTTTCTAACAATGCAAATGGTCAAGCTGAGTCTATTTCTTTAAGTGGTCAAGGTGTTGCGAAACTCAATGATTTAACCTTTAGCACTTGTCCCACAGGAGATAACAGCTGGCGTTTTTCGGCAAGTGAATTAGAGCTTGACCAAAAATCACAAAGAGGAGAAGCATGGGGAATGTTGTTAAGAGTCAAAGATATTCCTGTTTTTTATTTTCCATATTTGAGCTTTCCGATTGGCGATCAACGAAAATCTGGCTTATTAGCACCTGCGATCAGCAATAACAGCCGAAACGGTGTTGATGTTACATTACCAATTTATTGGAATATTGCGGAGAATATGGATGCTACTTTTCAGCCACGACACATTCAAAATAGAGGAAGTCAGCTTGGCGTTGAATTAAGGTATCTGAATCAAAAAAGTGTGAATAAATTGTCGTTTGAATGGCTTGATGATGACCAGTTAGTTTCTGAGTTGCTTGTAAATGAGCCATCTCTGGCAAATGGAATCTATGGATTAGATAAAGAACGTTGGGCGGTTTCATTTAGTAACCAAACTCGTTTTAATCACTACTGGTCTTCTTCGGTTAGTGCTAGCAAAGTGAGCGACCGAGATTATTTCCGGGACCTAGGTCTTGGATTGATTCAATCTCAGCTGCGTAATGGTCAAACTCAATTATTGAGTCAAGCGGATCTTAGTTATCAAGATGATATATGGTTTGTTTCTTTATTTGCTGAATCGGTTCAATCCATTGTTGGAGATGAACCCTACAGGATTTTACCCAGTTTGATATCCAGCGCCGATTATTTCCATCCTGTCACTGGATTACGGTGGCAATTTGAAAGTGATTTTACTCGCTTTGATCATAGTGATAAAAATAAAATGATTGGTCAAAGATTTAATGCTTTAGGCGCAGTCAGCTTTCCACTTCAAAATAGCTACTCTTGGTTGACTCCTAAACTGAGTTATCAATTAACTCATTATCAACAACAAGATATTTTGTCGAATGATAAAGATTCAATTAGCCGAAATCTGCCAATTTTTAGTTTGGATTCTGGGCTTTATTTTGACAGAGCCATGCAATGGAAGAAGCAGTCTATTACTCACAGCTTGGAGCCTCGTATTTTTTATGCTTATATTCCAAATGAAGAGCAGCAATTGATCAATAATTTTGATACTCGTACACCTGATTTTTCGTTTTCTCAGCTGTGGCGTGAGAATCGTTTTTCTGGCGTCGATCGGATAGGGGACACTAATCATATAGCTGTTGCGTTAACTAACCGTTTTGTTAAGGATAAAACGGGAGAGCAGTTGCTTTCGTTATCTATGGGTAGAAAGTTCTACTTTGAAGATCGTCAAGTTCAATTAACCGATATTAATCCGATCGATACTCAAAGCGTTTCACCTTGGCTGTTGGAGGTTAATTATTCCGCGACTGCCAATATTGAGTTTTCAGGGTTTATTGAGTGGAGTGATGAGAAAGATTCGGTTGGTGCTAATCGAGGGACTAATTTAGCAAGATCACGGATTAAATTTGAACCGATAGAAGATCATATTGTCAATTTATCTCACAGAGTTCGTAATAATGAACATTTTAACAATGAAGAACTTGATTTATCTTTCGCTTGGCCAATAAATGACGAGTGGCGATTGGTTGGAAGGTGGTATAATGATCTGCAAAATAATCGAACCTCTGAAACATTGTTTGGTTTTGAATATGAGTCTTGTTGTTGGGCTGTAAGTATTGTTTCTCATCGATATTTAGATGTTCGTTTAGATTCTTTAGGTAATCCCTTGCCAACCAGTTTTGTTGGCGATGGAAATGAAGAGTTCAATAGTGGTGTTCAATTACAGTTTGTATTTAAAGGATTAGGTAATCCGGGTGAAAAGGGCGTCTCTAAATTATTAGAGAAGAATATTAGAGGTTATCGTTCTAGGTTCTAGGTTCTAGGTTCTAGGTTCTAGGTTTAAGATTTTATTTTGAATTTGGTTTTATTAAATGGCAGTGGCTTCACTGTTTGTTTTAGCTTTTTTAATTGGTTGGCACATGAAAAAAATATTAAGTTGTTGTTTAGGGTTTTTCCTATTGATATGTACATCAAATCTTTATGCTCAAGCTGAGTTGATTGACCGAATCATCGCTATTGTCGATGAAGATGTGGTACTTGAGAGTGAACTCGTTAGACGTTCAAATACTATTGTCAGCCAAATCAAATCAAGAAATCAAGTTGTCCCATCTCTTGATATCGTTCGTAAGCAGGTACTTGACCGATTAATTGTTGAATCTCTTCAGTTACAAATGGCTCAGCGGGTCGGGGTAAGAATTGGTGACAGAGAATTAACCGCGACTTTGGAAAGAATTGCGCAAAATGCAAAATTATCAATAGAACAATTTAAACAGCAAGTCGAAAAAGATGGAATTAGCTGGTCACTATTTCGTGAAGATTTAAGAAATGAAATTATGATCGACCGAGTGATGCGAGGAATGGTGCAAAGACGTATTCAAGTGAGTGAAAAAGAAATTGATAACATAGTCATTCAAATGGATAAAGAGGGTGAAACCAGAACCCAATATCATTTAGGGCACATCTTATTAGCCTTGTCTGAAAATGCTTCACCGGAAGATGTTTCTGCTCAAAGAGAACAAGCTAAAAAGATTATTGATGCATTAAGAGGCGGATCGAACTTTGAAGAATTTGCGGTCGCATTTTCTAGTGGTCAAAAATCATTGGAAGGTGGAGACATGGGCTGGCGTTCTTTATCGCAGTTACCCACTTTATTTGCTGGTACAGTAAAAAATATGGATGTCAAAGATATTAGCGAGCCGCTTAGAAGTGGAAGTGGATTGCATATTTTATATCTGAAAGATAAAAAGGGCGGCTTTGAAAAACAAGTCGTTGTGCAAACCAAAGTTAGACATATTTTGGTGAGTCCCAATGCGATTACTAGTGATATTCAAGCCTTTGATAAAATAACTCTTACACGTCAACGAATCGTTGACGGTGAAAAATTTGAAGATTTGGCGATAGAGATTTCTGATGATAAATCCAATGCGTCTCAAGGTGGCGATATGGGGTGGGTTGATCCAGGAACTTTTGTACCAGAGTTTAGTGCGGTAATGGATAAGCTTGAAATTAACGAACTTAGTCAGCCGACAAAAACCCAATTTGGTTGGCATTTGATGGAGGTTTTAGGTCGTCGAGATCAAGACCAAACGGAAGAAAGAAAAAGAGACCGAGCCTTCCGAATTTTATCAAATCGAAAATCTGAGGAAGAATCTCAAGTTTGGATTAATGAGTTAAAAGAAAAAGCACATATCAAAATTATTAAAGCTGAATAATTTCTAAACTAGAGATTTATCAATGAAGGGTAATCTGCCAAGAATCCTAATGACCATGGGAGAGCCCGCCGGAATAGGGCCAGAACTTTTAATAAAGCTGGCTCAACACCAATTTGATGCAGAAATTATTGTTCTTGCCAATCGAAGCTTGTTAGAACAGCGCGCTCAAGAGTTATCTCTCCCTCTTAAGTTAACGGATATTCATTGGCAATTCTCGCCAGAAAAAAACGCAGTTGGTCATACAAAGATAGAAAATATCGAATTACCTGCCAAAGTTAATACCGGAGAATTAAATCATCGTAATTCTCCAGCAGTCTTACAAATGCTTACTCGTGCCGGAGAACTTGCATTAGAGGAAAAAGTTGCTGCGATAGTTACAGCTCCGGTTCACAAAGCCATTCTCAATAAAGTTAACCCTAAATTTTTGGGGCATACTGAATTTTTTGCTGAGCAAGCAGAAGTGACAAAAGTTGTTATGATGTTAGCGACGAGTCGCCTTAGAATGGCTCTTGCGACTACTCATATCCCTTTATCCGAAGTCAGTACTAGTATTAGCAATGATCTACTTAAGCAAGTGATCACTATTATTGATAGTAGTTTCAGGTTATTGGGTTTGGATGCACCTAAAATAGCTGTATGCGGGATAAATCCACACGCGGGTGAAGATGGATTGCTTGGAAAAGAGGATGGCGAAATTGTTGAACCTACTATTGAGCAACTTAAATCGCGAGGTTTTTTGGTTGATGGCCCATTTCCTGCTGATAGCTTGTTTACTGAAGCAAAAAGAAATCAGTATGACGTCTTTTTAGCCATGTACCATGACCAAGGTTTACCGGTAGTCAAAGCTATTGGTTTCGGTCAATGTGCTAATATTACTTTGGGTTTGCCTTATATTCGAACTTCGGTTGATCATGGAACTGCGCTTGATATTGCAGCCGAAAAAATCGCTTCGCCAAATAGTTTAATTTATGCCACAAATTATGCAATCCAACTTGCAAAAGGTCGTTTACCAGAATGAAGACATTTGATCCCTCCACTCATCGAGCAAAAAAGCGATTTGGACAAAATTTTCTTCATGATATGGGAATCATTGAGCGTATTGTTCGCAGCATCAATGTTTGTGAAAATGATAATATTCTAGAAATTGGCCCAGGACTTGGAGCGATCACCAAACAAATTCTACCAATTACTGGCTCAATCAATGTCATCGAACTCGATCGAGATATTATTCCAAAACTTCGATTTAATTGTGATGGGTTAGGGCAGTTAAATATCCACCAAACCGATGCACTTAAAGTCGATTATAGTCAGTTTAAAGAGGGCGGTTTATTACGGGTTGTTGGAAATTTGCCTTATAATATTTCGACGCCCTTGCTATTCCATTTATTTGACTACCTACCTTATATTAAAGATATGCACTTTATGTTGCAGAAAGAAGTTGTCCAACGAATGGCGGCAAAACCCGGAAGCAAAACCTATGGGCGCTTAAGTGTTATGACTCAAAGTGTTTGCGATGCCAGATTGTTGTTTCTAGTGCCTCCCGAATGTTTTACGCCTGCGCCAAAAGTTGAGTCTGCCATTGTTTATTTAGCACCGAGAAGTGTTCCTTTGGAAATTACGGATAGGACTAATTTTGCTGCGATTGTTACCGAAGCCTTTAATCAGCGTCGTAAAACCTTACGAAATGTTTGGCGGAATCGAATCACGCCCGAAGAATTAGAGCAGCTTGATATCAATCCGACCTTAAGGCCTGAAAGAGTTTCGCTTGAGGAATTTGTGAAAGTGAGTAATTTTTTGGTAGAGTCGGCTAGTTAAAATATTACCTGTAGCAGCTTGAACTTGAATGCTACAATTTGCATTTAATACTTGTTAAATGTTACGCTGTGCGCATGTAAATACGCATGAATAACAAGTTGATGATATGCAGGAATTATATAACGCAGACGCCCCTAAAAAAGCCACAAACCTTAGTGTAAACAGTGATTTACTTAAAAAAACTAAGGCTTTAAATATTAATCTTTCCGCGACATTGGAGCAAGCGCTTAAAACTAAACTTGCCAAAAATGCAGAAAAAAAATGGAAAAGAGAAAACAAAAGAGCCATTCAAACTTACAATGACTTTGTTGAAGATAATGGTCTGTTTGCAGATGAGTACCGGGCTTTTTAATGTCTCAATTTGACATATATGCTAATCCTAATAAAAACAGTAGGACGGCTTATCCCTTTATTATTGATATGCAAAATAACTTAGTTGATGATTTAGCAACCAGAATAGTTGCTCCACTTGCTTTATACCCATCCCACCTCAAGATGCCGGTTTTCAGCAAGACTAGAAACAGCCATATTTAAGGCAAGTAATTTTTGGGCTAGTCATTCTAGCTGAAAATTGCTTAACGAAGAAGATGGTTGTTTCTAGTCTTGCCCTACGGGTGTTCAGCTAGAAAACTTGCACCGTGTTACAACTCTTGGAAAGGACTAGTCATTCCCTTCGAGTTGCGCCTCGTTCAAATTTCCTAGCTGAACACTGAAACCGGCATCTTGAGGTGGGATGGGTATATATAGCAAATTTAAGGATGAAGAGCTTAAGAAGTTAACACCTCGCGTTAGCTATAGAGAGCAAGAGCTATTAATTCTTATCCCTCAAATTACTTCCATGCCTGCCAAAATTTTAAAAGAGCCTATTGGTTCTTTGTCTCATTTGAGAGATGAAATAATTGCTGCACTAGATTTTGCTATCATTGGTATTTAACGCCTACATAAGTTGTAGTTTTGAAATGCAATGTAAAAGCTATCCACTTCATGTTTTTGTTAGGTAGCTTAGACTACAGTGTTAGCTATATTTTTTTATAAACCTATCAATTCGCCTTTTATTCTCTTGTTGCAATAAAGATGGATATAAGTTCAATAATATATTTACTATCATAATGATTAATCCAAATAAGTAGTAACCATCGGTAACTTTTACGAAAGCAAAAACCGTCACGAAACAAAATCCGATCAAATGATTTATTTCAGCAAGGGTCATTTCCTTGCGCAACTCTTTTAACTCTATTATTTCAATTTTATATTTCAGCTTAAGACTTTGGTTTAAATATTTAAAAAAAGTATTTTTTACAATCCATTTAAAAATACCAAGCCCAATTCTTTTATTCTGAACTTTGCTCTTTATAAAATTCAGATTTGATAACGATTTGTAGTATTTTGTTTTTCTTAAAATACCATTAAAAATAATGCCAACCATCCATGAGATAATCGCTATCGAAATACTAAATTTAATATATTGAGTAACCATTGATTTCTATTTCTACCTAACAACTTGTTATTGCGCACGATGCGCAATATGTGAATTACGCATCAACGCTTTTAATGAGTAACCACGTTATCCAAGTCCCCCGCTAAATACAAGTCCTACAGCTAAATTATTCATACGAAACTGGATTCCATTAGTCATGAACTTATGTTTTCTATTTGAAATTTGTTCGATGATGTTAAAAATATTACCTTAACTTGGATTGTTAATACAAAAGCCATTCAGCTTGGATTAATTTTCGTCAGTTAAACTTATTCAAATTGCCACTAAGCTGGGTTTAATATGAAAATAAAAATTAGCTTTTTACTTGTTCCATTACTTGCCTTATCAACAGGCTGCTCAACCCACGTTTCAAGTGTGCATGATTATGATTATGGTCATCGAGGGCATGTTTCAGTCGGCGTTCATGGCAGCAAGTCAGATGCTGCAGTTGTTGGTGCTTTGATTGTGGGCGGAATCATTGGTTCATTGATTAATGAATCGAAACACGAAAGAGAAAAACAAGCATTGGCAAATAATTCGAACCAGCGTAAAAGCGAGCCCGCGAGTTCATCATCGGAATTAGTTGATGGTTATTCTATTGACTACGACTCTATAGACAAGGTCGAAGAAACTGATGATTACAATACAAAGCTTACAAAGGGTGAATCTCAAGTTCAGTGGTATCAATACGGTAAGGATGGAAACTGTTATTTAATGGGAATTGATAAAGGTGTTACCGATGTTATTTCTGCCGTACCAGCCAATCGATGTCAATAAATTGCACTTTCACTTACAAAACCCTATCGGTTGAATTTTTGGATTAATATTTCGTTCGATATTTTGTTTATAATCGACTAATTTGATTGAGAATTATTCGCATTTTCCCCCCAATTCATTTATAGTCATGGTCTGAAGGCCTTGTATTTATTGATATACCTGTATAAATCTCATGGGTATAAAATACGATTCCAATTTTGTCTTCTTAATTAAGTTCTACGCTCGTTCAGTGTTAAGCTAATTTTGCGTAGCAAGAATATTTATCTAAAATCCAATAATTTTATAAACGGGAGCTTGGGATGGAAATCGAATTAATAGTTAATATGCTAGCACGCTGGGGGCATCTTCTTTTTGGTATTACTTGGATTGGGTTGTTATATTATTTCAACTTTATTCAAGGTGGTTATTTTAAGTCAGCAACGCCTGAAGGGCTAACAGACGCTAAGGCGAAGTTAGCACCAGAAGCTTTATGGTGGTTCCGTTGGGCTGCAATGTTCACTTTTATCACCGGTGTTATTTTATTGTACGGCTTCATGCCAAATGGTGGCAGGCTTGGTTTCATGAATAGTTATATTGTAGTGGGTGCATTGCTTGGTACTTTTATGTTCCTTAATGTTTGGTTAATTATATGGCCAAACCAAAAGATAGCATTAGGTATGGTTGAAGGTGATGCAGCAGCAGCTGGAGGAAAAGCGTTATTAGCTTCTCGTACTAATACTTTATTTTCAGGCCCAATGGTCTTTTGTATGTTAGCGGGGCCTCATTTTGCGGCTTATGGTAAAACCATGTCTACCAGCACAACTGCTATGTATGTTGCTTTAGCAATTACCGTGGTGTTAGAACTTAACGCTATTTTTGGTAAGCAAGGACCGATTGCCAGCGTTCGTGGTGTGATTGTAAGTAGTTTGCTATTAACTGCTGTAATGGTTGCTGTATTAGAAATGCTATAACTCACTGATTTATATCGTAAAAAAAACCGGCTGTTGCCGGTTTTTTTGTGTTTTAATTTTTTAGCTCCTAGCTCCTAGCTCCTAGCTCCTAGCACCTAGTTTTACTCATCTAAGAAACTTCTTAATTGATCCGAACGAGTTGGATGACGTAGTTTTCTTAGTGCCTTAGCTTCAATTTGACGAATTCGTTCACGAGTTACATCAAACTGCTTACCAACCTCTTCTAAAGTATGATCAGTATTCATGCCGATACCAAAACGCATTCTAAGAACTTTCGCTTCTCGAGCAGTTAAACCAGAGAGCACTTCTTTGGTCGCTTCACCGAGACTTGTTGAGGTTGCAATATCTATTGGAGAATCTTGATTTGCATCTTCAATAAAATCACCTAAGTGCGAATCTTCATCATCACCTATTGGTGTTTCCATAGAGATTGGCTCTTTAGCGATTTTTAAAACCTTACGGATTTTGTCTTCCGGCAGATCCATTCTTACAGCTAATTCATCAGGCTGTGGTTCACGCCCCATTTCTTGCAGCATTTGTCGAGAGATTCGATTTAACTTATTGATTGTTTCAATCATATGTACTGGAATACGAATCGTTCTAGCTTGATCAGCAATTGAGCGGGTAATTGCCTGTCTAATCCACCAAGTCGCATAAGTTGAAAACTTATAACCACGTCGATATTCAAATTTATCAACAGCTTTCATTAACCCAATATTTCCCTCTTGGATTAGGTCGAGGAACTGTAAACCACGGTTGGTATATTTTTTCGCAATCGAAATAACTAGTCGTAAATTAGCTTCAACCATCTCTTTCTTTGCACGACGAGCCTTGGCTTCACCAATTGACATACGTCGATTAGTTTCTTTGACTTCAACAACGGTTAATTTGCTTTCTTCTTCAACTTTTGCAATCTTGTTTTGGCAACGAATGATATCTTCGGCAAACTCTTCAAGAGTATCGTGATAATCGTTTTCTTTGGCAAGAATAGAATCAATCCAATTAGTGTTAGTTTCATTGCCAGGGAATGTGCGAATAAAATCTTTGCGCGGCATTTTTCCTTGTTCAGTCGAAAGGCGCATAATCAAACGTTCTTGAGTTCGGAGGCTGGTCATGCGGCGACGCATACGGCTAGAGAGTTTATCGAACATCTTAGGTAATAAACGGAATTTTAAGAATTCTTCTTTCATCGCATCAATATGTTTGATGGCATTTTTATGCTTGCGGCCATATTTATTAATCGCCGAAATTGATTTCTCATAATTTTTACGTAATGCCATAAAAATTTCTTTAGCTAGCTCAGGATCAGGACCTAAATTTTCTTCTTCTTCCTCTTCGTCGCCGTCTTCATCGGCAAGTTCATCTTCAGGTACCTCTGAACCAACATGACTTGCGGCTTGTGCAGCTTCTGCCAAGTTGTCGGCATAGCCAGTAATAATATCCGTTAATTTAATTTCCTCAGCAGCATAGCGATCGTATTCGTCCAATAAAGTGCTAACTGTTTCAGGATATTCTGCGATTGAAGCAAGAACTTGACGAATACCATCTTCAATTCGTTTGGCAATTTCGATTTCGCCTTCACGGGTTAAAAGTTCGACAGTTCCCATTTCACGCATATACATTCTAACGGGATCAGTTGTTCGGCCTAATTCACTTTCTACGCTTGCAAGTGCTGCCGCTGCTTCATCAGCTGCATCTTCATCGGTGGCCGCATTTTCGTTCATTAATAATGCATCGGCTTCGGGTGCAACTTCAAATACCTGAATTCCCATATCGTTGATCATACTAATAATATCTTCAACTTGATCAGGATCGACTATATCGGGAGGTAAATGGTCGTTTACTTCGGCATAAGTGAGATAACCTTGCTCTTTACCACGGGCAATTAATAATTTTAATTGTGATTGTTGAGAAGGTGCTTCTTTTGGAGTTTCGTCTGACATTCAGGTAAACCTTAACTTATTCAATAAAGTGCTAATTTTAAGTCTTGTAATATGACTGCAAATACTAGACCAATAACACTTATTCTACTTAAAAATATCTATTCACGTGCTGAACACGGAACGCGCAATTATACACAGTCTAGGCGTAGATCAGCAAGAAAGCGAACCGCATACAGAAGAAATAAATTGAATATTTTTGTTTTTTGTCGTCACATTCGCATTGTTAGGGAATTTGATTGTAGGAATGCAGTATTTTTGAGATTTTAGCCTCTTAAAAGCATCTCTTTTTGTAGCGTTTTAAGCGCATTCTTTTCTTCTTGATTGAGAGGTTGTTGTTTTGATTTTGTGATTAATCTATCCCATTCATCAATAATCATTTCTTTTTCTAAACGAGTTAAGATATCGGCCAATTCGGTAGGGATTTGTTCTTTGTTGATAATTAAATCGGTATGAGCCAGCTTTTTTAAGTGAATTTCTTCAGGCAAGCCTCGCCAGTTCTCAATTAGCATCCCAGTGGTAATGGTTTCATTTTGGTCAATTAATTGAGCAATTTGAGAAAATATGGCCGCACCCGGCTCATCAAGTTGGTCGATCCAATCGATACTTGCTGCTGGAAGCGCATCAGGATTTTGCAACAACATGGCTATGGCTCGTCTAAAGGGTGCTTTCCCTTTGATTTTTATAGGTTTTACCGGCTTGTCAGTCTCATTTGTCGTTTCTGCCTTAGGCTGCTCTCTTTGAGTTGTTGAATTTGATTTGCTTAAATCATTTTTGGTTGCTTCAATGTATTGTTTTTCAGTTAAACCCGCCATCGAAGCAAGGCGTTGTTCAAAACGTGTTTTTAAAATTGGATCGGCGATCGATTGAGTATAGGGTTTTGCTAGATGGACTAACCTCGCTGGACCTTCAAAGGTATTCATATCGACTTGAGCGGTTAAGTGATGAAATAAAAAATCAAAAAGGGTGGTGGATTCATTCACATTTTGATTAAAGGCATCCGCACCAATTTTTCGAACCATGGTATCGGGATCTTCACCATCCGGTAAAAACATGATCCTTACTTCGCGTGCATCTTTTAATAAAGGTAGTGCATTTTGTAATGCTCTAAGTGCTGCAGCTCTTCCAGCTTTATCGCCGTCAAAACATAATACAACCCTAGGACATATCCGAAACAAGGTTTGTAGGTGCTCACTTGAAGTGGCTGTACCTAAGGTTGCTGTTGCATTGTAGATCCCAAATTGAGCTAGCGCGACGACATCCATATAACCTTCAACAATAACAATTTGTTCAATATTACGTAACTCTTTACGCATTTCATAAAGCCCGTAGAGTTCGTGACCTTTATGAAAGAGTTTTGTCTCTGGAGAATTGAGGTATTTGGGTTCACCTTGATCAATAATTCGACCACCAAAGCCAATAGTCTGTCCTCGGCGGTTCCGAATGGGAAACATAATACGATCACGAAAGCGGTCATAGGCATGACCTTTATCGTTTTTGATCATCATTCCGGTGTCAACCAGATCTTGTTGGATATTATTTTGTTGGTTATTGTCAGCTTTATACGGAAGATTAAGTAAATTCTGCCAGTCATCAGGTGCATAGCCAATTCCATACTTTTTGGCTATTTCACCGCTTAACCCTCTGTTTTTTAAATAATTGATAGCATTTTTTGCTTTGGGGTTATTTTTTAGCTGTTGTTGATAATAAAGAGAAACCTCGGCCATTAATGGATAAAGGTGGTTTTTAAAATCTTGTTGGGGATTACTATAGTTTTCGCGTGGAATATCCATGCCCATTGTTTGAGCCAGATCTTCGATCGCTGCAACAAATTCTTGACCCTCATATTCCATAATAAAGGTGAGAGCATTTCCACTGACACCACAACCAAAACAGTAATAAAACTGTTTGTCAGGACTGACAGAAAAAGAGGGCGTTTTTTCATTATGGAAAGGGCAACAAGCTGAGTAATTACGACCGGACTTTTTTAAACTGATTCGTCGCTCAATAATATCGACGATATCAGCTCTTGCGAGCAGCTCGTTAATAAAATATTGAGGAATACGACCAGCCATAAATTACGAATTTAATACTTTTGGAAAGGGAGCAAAGTTTAGCACTGATGAGTTTGAGAGGTAAGAGCTAAGTGGAAATAATGAAAAATAGGGGGATTGACGAAAATTGATTTAGCCTAGTTTCGCCTTAATTTTACCGCTAACAGCACCCATGTCGGCTCGACCTTGCATTTGGGGCTTAAGAATAGCCATCACTTTACCCATATCACGCATTGATTCGGCACCACTTTCAGAGAGAGCTGCGTCGATCAAGTTGGATATTTCTTCGTTGGTTAAGGCTTGAGGCATAAAATCTTGCAGAGCGGTAATTTCTTCTTTTTCTATGTCTGCAAGTTCTTGTCTTCCAGCGGCTTCGTATTGAGAAATAGAATCTCGGCGCTGTTTAATCATTTTGTCTAAAATAGCAAGAATATCAGTGTCTTGTACTTCAATTCGTTGATCGACTTCAATTTGCTTAATTGCAGCAAGTAACATGCGTATTGCAGTTAAGCGCACTTTTTCTTTATTGCGCATTGCATCTTTCATGCTGCTTTTTATTTGGTTAAGCAAATCAGACATTTTTTATAAGACCTAAAGAGTCAGTCTATTTACATTGTAGGATTAGTCAGATGACCGACTAATACATACGCTTACGTTTGATTGAATCGCGAGAAACTTGTTTAAGATGACGCTTAACGGCTGCGGCTTTCTTACGCTTACGAACAGATGTAGGCTTTTCGTAGTGTTCACGTTGACGTACTTCTGCAAGAATTCCTGCTTTTTCACAAGAGCGCTTGAAGCGACGTAGAGCGATATCAAAAGGTTCGTTATCTTTAACTTTCACTGCTGGCATTTAAATGATCCTAGCTAATTTATTTCGAATTCCATTCAATGGAAGTCCGATGTTCAAAAATTGGTTAAAAAACCGTCACGTTCGACGAGGGCGCAGATTTTACAGTCTTTTGATAATGGATGCAAAGAAAAACTAGCAATAATCTTTAACATTTTACGATAGTTTTTGGTGGTTGGTTAAATGCGGAGTATTATCGGGCAAATTTAATTGAAGTGCTTCAATTTTAACGCATTTCTAATAGGTATTTTTATTGATGACAAAAATTTTAGGTATTGAAAGCTCATGTGATGAAACCGGCATTGCTATTTATGATGAAAATAACGGTATCATTGCGCATCAGCTTTATTCTCAGGTTGCTCTACACAGCGAATATGGTGGCGTGGTACCTGAATTAGCATCTCGCGATCACGTGAGGAAAATGATCCCGCTTGTAGATGCTGCACTTAAGGAAGCATCAATCTCTCATCAAGAGCTTTCAGCAATTGCTTATACGCAAGGGCCAGGATTGATAGGCGCACTGTTAGTTGGGGCGTCAATTGGTCAATCACTTGCGTATGCGTGGAATTTGCCGTCGATTGGCATCCACCATCTCGAAGGGCATTTATTAGCACCAATGCTGGAAGAAAATAAACCGGAATATCCTTTTTTGGCATTGCTGGTTTCTGGCGGCCATACCATGTTGGTTGATGTAAAAGCGCTTGGTGAATACGAGATCATTGGTGAATCAATTGATGATGCTGCCGGTGAAGCGTTTGATAAAACCGCTAAAATCATGGGGTTAGATTACCCCGGAGGGCCTATTTTGGCAAAGTTAGCCAATAAAGGAAAAGATGATAGCTTGAGATTTCCTAGGCCTATGACCGACAGACCAGGCTTAGATTTCAGTTTTAGTGGATTAAAAACCTTTGCAGCTAATAAAATTGCGGCTTCAGACAAAAGTGAACAAAGTAAAGCGGATATAGCCAAAGCATTTCAAGATGCAGTGGTTGATACACTCGCCATCAAATGTAAAAGAGCAATAAAGCAAACAGGGAGCCGATCCTTGGTGGTTTCAGGTGGTGTTAGCGCTAATTTAGCATTGAGACAAAAGTTAGCGGAATTAATGGAAAGTATTGGTGGTCAGGTGTTTTATCCAAAACATGAATTTTGTACTGATAATGGCGCAATGATTGCCTATGCGGGTTATTGTCATTTTGTGAAGGATAAACCTCAAGTGGCTGAATCTTATCCAATAAAAGTTTATCCGAGGTGGCCTATGGATGAGGCTTTGTAATCCGAATTAGCCTTATCGCTCTTTATCTGTTTCCGTGCATACAAAGGATGACTTAGGTTGATCATCATAGAACCAGTGGATTAGTGCAATCAAATCACTAGTTAAATGGGTTAAACCTTGCAAATTGAAAGTTAAAGTTTCATAATGCAATGATGATACCTCGTTATTTAAATGAAAGACTGTTAAGAGCATTGTCCCAGTCACCCGTCGTAGCTTTACTAGGACCACGACAGGTAGGCAAAACTACCCTATCGATTGCGATAAGTGAACTAAATTTGAATAAGAGCAGTAGTTACCTTGATTTACAATTAGATTCTGATATTAGCAAGCTAGATGACCCAGAAACCTATCTCCGGCGGTTTAATAATCACCTTTTGATCATTGATGAAGTTCAACTAAAGCCTGATTTATTTCGAACTTTAAGAGGGTTGGTTGATATCCGTAAACGCATGGGAGAAATTACTGGGCAATTTTTATTGCTTGGTTCAGCTTCTCGGGAGCTGTTGCAGCAATCGTCAGAAACATTAGCTGGTAGAATTGCTTATTTAGAGCTTAACCCTTTTTCTATACTGGAAATTAACGCATTTGAAAAAGATAGTTTTAACCTCGAAAAACTATGGTTTAGAGGAGGTTTTCCAGATAGTTATTTAGCAAAAGATGATGATGCGAGTTGGCAATGGCGAGGTAATTTCATTTCCACTTATGTTGAGCGTGATATTCCTCAGCTAGGTTTTAAAATTCCTGCTACCAGAATGAAGCGTTTTTGGAAGATGTTAGCTCATTCAGATGGACAACAGATTAACCTTTCAAGCTTCGGGAAAAGTCTTGAAGTAAGTCATACAACTGTTAGAAGTTACCTTGATATCTTGTCTGATTTGTATATGGTGCGGCAGGTTAAACCTTGGTCTGGTAATAGCAAAAAACGTTTAGTTAAGTCCCCTAAAGTTTATATTCGGGATAGCGGTTTGTTACACCGATTGTTGGATATTTCGGATTTTGAATCATTGCTGGGTCATCCTTGTGTAGGAGGAAGTTGGGAAGGATTTATTGTTGAAAATATTCTTTGTCATCTATCTGATAAATGGCAACACAGCTATTATCGAACTAGTTCTCAAGCTGAAATAGACTTGGTTCTAGAAGGGCCGAGAGGTGAAATTTGGGCAATTGAAATTAAACGTTCTATTGCGCCTAAATTATCAAAAGGGTTCCATTTTGCTTGTGAAGATATAAAAGCAACTAGAAAATTTGTTATTTATTCAGGTAACGAAAGGTTTCCCATGAAAAAACAAACTGAAGCGATAGGAATAATTGGGTTTATTCAAATGCTTGTTGATTAAAGTATAAGTCAATCTAGTTTAGCCTTTAGACTAGCAAAAATATTAAGTTTTCACTCTGCCAGGCTACTGCGTCCTACTATCGCCATGTACCTGCGTCCTTGCAGGCAAAGGGCGACCTACAATTAATGGCTCTTTTCCTTGAATTAAATTAGCAATGTTACTTCTATGTCTTATCAAGACTACAGCCGAAAGTGCGCATAATGGAATAAACAAGTCAGGTTTAAAATGATAGCCAAAAAATGGAACCACAATACTGGTTAGTAGAGAAGCAACGGAAGATCGCCCAAAGGTATAAGCGGTTAACATCCAAGTACCGATTGTAAGAATTGCAAAAGAAGAAATGACCAAGCTGATAACGGTCATCATGCTGGCGACACCTTTACCACCTTTAAATCCAAAATAAATTGGAAAGCAATGACCAATAACAGCGACCACTCCAACCCAGAGGCTAGCCTCTCGTCCATAATCTAATTTGTAAACCAATATCATTGGTAGAGCTGTTTTCAGAAAGTCGCCGAAGAGTGTAAAAAAACCAACCCATTTGCCGCCGATTCTATGTGCATTGGTTGCACCGGGATTATGTGAACCGAGTGTTCTTGGGTCAGGAAGGCCAAATAATCGACAGACTATTATTGCTGATGATATTGAGCCAGCGAGGTAGGCAAAGATTAAGCTGAGGAAAAAAAACAAATCCATGAGTTTTATTTTTAGAACTTATCAGGTGTCCTATTGTAAATGATTGGCGATACAAATAGTATTGAGAAAATTATAAATAAGTAGGAAAAAAAATGGATATCGTTTTTATCCGAGATTTAGAAGTAAAAACAGTCATTGGTGTTTTTGATTGGGAAAGAAAAATTCGCCAGCGGCTAGTTTTTAATATTGAATTAGGCACGGATGTGATTGCCGCTTCAAAAAGCGATGATTTATCGGATACCTTAGATTACAAAGCGATTTCCCATGCCATAGAAGAAATGGCAGAAGCAAGTAGCTATCAATTGGTGGAAGCTTTAGTTGAAGCCGTTGCTCAAATGGTAATGAAGGATTTCGATGTTAAATGGTTGTCTATTACGCTCGATAAGCCTGGCGCAGTTAGCTGTTCTCGGAGTGTCGGAGTAAGAATTGAACGAGGCGAAAAGTGGTAGATATTTATATCGGTATTGGTAGCAATATCGAACCTCAAATAAATATTAAAAGAGCTTGTGAGCGATTACGTTTGGATTTTCCTTCGATTGAATTTTCGAGAGTTTTTGAGAGTGTATCGGTGGGGTTTGAGGGGGGTAACTTTATAAACTTAGTTGCGTGCTTTAAATCAACTGATCTAGACTCTAATGACGGTATGGAAGCTCAAAACTCCTTGTCTTTATTGGTCAAAAAACTTAAATCTATAGAGAATGATTTAGGTCGAGTGAGAGGTGGGGAAAAATTCAGCGATCGCCATATCGATATTGATATTCTTCTATTTGGAGATTTAATAACAAAAACACCGATAGAATTGCCGAGAGATGAAGTTTTGAAAAATGCGTATGTTTTATGGCCGTTAGTAGAGTTATCACCAGACATGACGGATCCAGTTCATAATAAATATTACCGAGATTATTGGAATGAGTTTGACAAATCCTCACAAAATTTAACCCCAATAGAATTGGATCTAGGTTAGCCTTTAGGCTATCGAGGTTGTTTGGGGTTGATTTGTCACCCTGAAGGGCGACCTACTAAATATATAATCTCCTTCCTCCATCAACATTAATCACACTACCTGTCGAATAAGATGCTTGGGTCAAAAGGTAAACCACTGTTTTACTAATATCTTGTGGTTTTCCTATTTTTTTTAAGGCGGTATTCTTAATAATTTCTTGCTGATGGCTATCTGGTTGAGGGTTTGAATCTGAACTAGGCCATAAAATTGCTCCGGGAGAAACGGCGTTAACTCGAACTTCCGGAGCAAATTCTGCTGCCAGTTCTTTTGTCGCTTCAAGTAATCCTGCTTTGCTAGCGACATAGGTGGTATGGTTTTTTAATCCACTTTCTGCGTATATATCAATCAAGTTAACAATTGAACCACTCTCTTTTTTTAACCAAGGAAACGCGGCTTGCGCAAGTTTAACGGGTTGAAAAAAATTAACTTGTAAGAAGGTAGCAAGTTGTTCATCCTGAATTTTCTCTATTGCTGTAGGATAAAAAATAGAGGCATTATTGACCAAATAATCTAATCGACCAAATTGATTTGTCACTTGTTCAATTAGCCGTGAGGCATTATTTGGTTTGATTAAATCACAACAAAAGACTTGGGCGCTTTGTTTGCGAATGTCATTGAGTTCATTTTTTAATTGGTTTGCAGCTTCTACAGATTTCCCGCAATGAATAGCAATATCGATCCCTTTTTGGTGTAATTCAATCGCTATACTCTTTCCTAAACGGTGAGCAGCTCCGGTGACCAATGCGACTTTGTTTTTATTTTTCATATTTGCCAGAGTGAGAGTAGCTATCGACTATGAAAGGCTTTAAGATTCAATCAAAACCTATTATTGATCGAATTGAATAACAAAAACAATCATGAAGCAAAGCAGCAAGCCGATAGACTCATTTGAAATGTCAGAAGAAGCGATTGAAATTCAGAAATTGCTGACTGAAAGAATCATTTTTGAAATAGATAAACAAGGTGGAAAACTCCCTTTTTCTCAATTTATGCAAATGGCATTGTATCAGCCAAAACTCGGTTATTATCAAAACCGGTTACATAAGTTTGGCGATAAAGGTGATTTTATCACCGCACCGGAAATAGGGCGATATTTTGCTCAATCTGTTGCTGCGAGTACCTCCCGATGTTTTAACAAAAATAACAACCAATCAATTCTTGAAATTGGCGCTGGAAGCGGGGCTTTAGCTGCTAATCTACTAAAATCACTAGAAAAATTAAAATCGCTTCCTGAGGAATATCTGATTCTTGAACCGTCAGCTCAACTTCAAGCTCAGCAAAAAGCTTTACTGAAAGAATCAATGCCAAAATATTTTTCAAAAATAAAATGGCTCGATAAACTACCAAATGGTGTTGATGGTGTGGTGATCGCTAATGAAGTAGCTGATGCTATCCCTTGTGAGCGAATTAAATTTACCAACAATCAGTGGGTTCGATTAGGCGTGAGTCATCAAAATGGGTGTTTACAGATATCAGATATGGACGTGATTTCTGAAGGGAAATTACCACAAAGCCTAACTGAAGATGGTTCTGAAAAGTTTGTTGAAGGATACATCACGGAATATCGACCTATGCTTGACGGATGGATCAAATCCCTTGCAAACAGCCTTCATCAAGGAGCGATATTATTGATTGATTATGGCTACCCCGAATCTGAGTTTTATCATCCACAGCGAACCAGTGGAACTCTCAATTGTTTTATTCGACATCATCAACAGGATGATCCGCTGCAATTAATAGGATTACAGGATATCACTGCACATGTTGATTTTTCGCAAATTGCAAGAGTTGCCGATTCAAATGGCCTTGAAGTTAGTGGGTACACCACGCAGGCGGGGTTTCTATTAGAAAATGGAATAACTGAATTTTGTGATAAGGATAGCAACCAACAAACCAATGAACAAAGGTATCGAATAAGCCAAGAAATACAAAAATTATTGATGCCAGGACAAATGGGGGAGGTGTTTAAGGTGATTTGTTTAACAAAGAATTTTCCCACCGAAATTAAAGGTTTCTCGTTACAAGATCATTTACATCGCTTGTAGTAGAATAGCGCATTAACAAAATCTGTTATTCAGGGACATCAACGAATATAATGAAAAAAAAACTATTTATTGCTTTCGCTCTAATTACTTTTAGCCCTTGGGCTCATGCAGCTGATATTTTACCATGGAAAACTTATCTTTTTGTCGCAATTGCAATTGCAGCAGTGGCCGCAACTATCCTTAGTTTAAGAAATAAAAATGCAGAAACTAGAGTTTCTAAAATCTTGTTAGCGGGACTTTATTTTTGGGTAATTATGTTTGCAGAGATGATAGTGCTCGCAGGTATCTATCACTTTACAAGTTAAATAAAAAAATTAATAAATTATTAGGAAATTATTAATATGGATTGGTTACAAGCTATCTTATTAGCAATCCTTCAGGGGTTAACTGAATTTTTACCAATTTCAAGTTCTGCACATTTGATTTTACCTTCTCAGCTTTTGGGTTGGGAGGATCAGGGGCTTGCGTTTGATGTTGCGGTTCATGTGGGATCTTTAGCGGCTGTTTTGATTTATTTCCGGCAAGAAGTTCTGGATATGACTAAGGCTTGGTTTGCTTGGGTGTTAAAAGGCGAAAAATCACAAGACGGAAGACTTGCGTGGGCAGTTATTTGGGGGACTTTTCCGGTTGGGTTAGTTGGGATCCTTTTTGCCTCTTTTGATATTGTCGATAATTATCTGCGTTCAACAAGTGTGATTGCGGCTACAACCATCATCTTTGCGCTAGTGCTTTGGTGGGCAGATTCGATTGCCAAAGAAGCCAGAGATGAACATACCATTCGAGTGAAGGATATTATTTTTATTGGTTGTGCTCAAATGTTGTCATTAGTACCAGGAACTTCTCGTTCTGGTATTACCATGACAGCTGGATTATTGATGGGGCTATCTAGGACAGCTGCAGCACGTTTTTCGTTTTTATTGTCTATTCCCGCGATTGTTTTGTCCGGTGGGTATCAGTCGTATAAATTGGCTACAAGTGTAGGTGATGTTGATTGGGTGATGCTGTCCGTCGCAGTTGTGGTGTCTGGTGTTGCAGCTTTGACTTGTATTCATTACTTTTTGATTTTGTTGGAGAAGGTTGGGTTTAAGCCGTTTGTTTTTTATCGGTTGGCGTTAGGGGTGGTATTGATTTATTTGATGTTTTAATAGGTTTTTTAGATGTTTTTTTACAAGCATTTCGCAGCGTTTCACTTGCCTGCGACCTACTTTTGGAAAGCATCAAAAGTAGGCAAAAATGCTTTTCGTTGAATCTAGCTAAATCTTGTATGTTGTAAGTATTTCAATCATTTTACCTTCCTTATTCATCCAAATAGGCTCATTGGGCGAAAAAAGACTCGCTTTGCTCAGACAAGTTTTTTCGCTTATCCAATGTGCCATGAATTCCAAATCTCGCTAGAAGCCACTGGGCAAAAGCCAAAACCCTATCAAATCAGTTACGATATCAAAACAACCTAAGGAAAGTAAACGCAAATGAAAAAAGATAAGTCAAATCGGTAAATAAACCGCGCTGCCCAGTGCGAACGTTAGGGCTTTTTTGGTTACTTTTTCAGCTCTTGGAAAAAGTAACTCGTAGGTAAGCATAGCGCTACGAAACGCTTTTAGAAAAATTAATCACCAATATGCTTCACCCGACTTATTCTCTGCCGATGAATCTCCTCAGCAATCTGCTTCCCCTCATACCCTTGCCTAATAATTTCCGAAGTAGAAATCTCTTTACATGCTTCCAAGGCATTCCTCATAAGCTGCGATTGCGGATAATCCCGTTTCTCAAACCCTGTTCTCCCTCTAAAGTCTGCTTCACAGGCAGTTAAAATCCTTTCGAATCGTTCAGGCTTGCGGAAAGCATCCGTTTTTTCTAAAACCTTAACGATGGTTTTTGGGGTTAGTTCTTCTACGCGATGTAAATGAAGATGAAATTCGCTGACAATTTTGGCGAGGCGAGTAAAACTGGTAGGGATTTTTAGCCGCTTAGTTAGTTCATCAATAACCGCCACACCATTTTTTTCGTGCCCTCGATGGCTTGGCCATTGATCTTTTGGGGTAACACCTTTACCTAAATCATGGCATAAAGCTGCAAAACGAGTAGATGTATCTTCGGAGAGTAAAGCACATTGCTCTAATACCATCATAGTATGCACGCCGGTGTCTATTTCAGGATGCCATTTTTCGGGATTAGGAATTCCCCACAGGCATTCAATCTCTGGAAACCAGTCGATGAGTCCGCCGCAATCTCTTAACACCTGAAAATATCTATGCGGCGATTTTTCACCGATGGCTCTAACAGTCTCTTTCCATACTCTTTCTGCACTGAGGGTTTTCAGTTCACCTGAACGAGATAAATCCTTCATTAAAACTTGAGTTTCTTCGGCTATTTTAAATCCTAAATGATGATAGCGAGCTGCAAAGCGAGCAACTCGTAATACTCTTAGGGGATCTTCGGAAAAAGCCAGAGAAACATGCCGAAGCAGTTTTAACTCGATGTCTTTGGAGCCATTATAGGGATCAACTAATTGGCCGTTTTCATCCAACGCCATAGCGTTAATGGTAAGGTCTCGACGGATAAGATCTTCTTCTAAAGTGACGTCTTTGGAAGCAAATACTTGAAAACCTTGATGACCCGAGCCGGATTTTCTTTCAGTACGAGCAAGCGCATATTCTTCCCCCGTTTTAGGATGAAGAAATACAGGGAAGTCCTTCCCAACCTGCTTAAATCCTTGATTGAGTAGCTCGTTTGGTGTTGCTCCAACGACTACCCAATCTTTTTCAGTTACCGGATAGTCGAGCAGTTTATCTCTTACTGCACCACCGACTAAGTAGGTCTTCATAGTTTGATTAGTGTTTAGCTACTTAATAAAACGGATGCTAAATGGGTATTGATATCTTACTCCATCGTTGGCTTTGATTCCGCCAATAATGATAACAATTAATTCAAATATGGCTAAGCCAGCGAGTAGGAAAAAGCCGATTAGTATAAACATCAATAAGAAAGAAATGACAAAAGCAATCGCCATAGTAATTTGAAAATTAAGAACCTCTTTACCATGGTAGTCAATATACTCCGACTGATCCTTTTTCATCAACCAGATAATTAAAGGGCCAATAATTGTTCCAAAAGGAATAATTAACCCAGCAAATGCTGATAAATGACAGAACATTGCCATTTGCTTTTCATCAGCAGTTAGTTCTTTTTCTTCCGTCGGATTGACGCTTTCTTCTTGACTTGGTGTGGTATTCTCGCTCATTATGCTCTCCTTAAATAAAAAATACAGGCGACAATATACCCCTATTTGTCAGCTTATCCAAATAATAGAAACAAATTTTTGTAAAATATGTATTTAACTCATTTTTCACTCAAAGAAAGACCATTTTCAATATCGCCTGACCCTCGATTTTTGTTTATGAGCAATCGTTATCGAGAGGCACTCGCTCATTTAACTTATGGCGTTGAAGATGGTGGCGGGTTTGTTCTATTAACTGGGGAAGTTGGAACCGGTAAAACAACGGTTTGCCGATGCCTGTTACAGCAATTACCAGAAAACACTCGTTTAGCCTTTGTACTCAACCCTAAGCTTAATAGCATTGAGTTACTCGCGACAATTTGCGATGAATTAGGGATCGAATATCCAGAGAATTGCGACAGTTTAAAAGTGCTAACGGACAAACTCAGCGAATACCTATTAAAATGTTATGAGCAAGGATTAAGCGTTGTGGTGATGATTGATGAAGCTCAAAATATTGAGCCGGAAGTACTTGAACAGATCCGCTTATTGACCAATTTAGAAACCAATCAAAAGAAGTTACTGCAAATCATTTTGGTTGGACAGCCTGAATTACAAGAAAAATTAGCTAAAAGAGAGCTAAGGCAACTGGCTCAGCGTATTACGGCTCGATATCACTTACGCCCGCTAAACTTAAAAGAAACCATGGCTTATGTGCTGCACAGAATACGAATAGCAGGAAGTCGTAAATCCTTATTTAGTCGAAAGTCGATTGAAATATTACATGCTGAAACCGCCGGTGTGCCCCGCTTAATCAATACCATTTGTGATCGCGCATTGGTTGCAGCAACTAGTCGTAATAAAAATCAAGTTGAGCACAAAATCATGAGAGATGCGATCCGTGATGTGATGGGAGGCGATGGTCATCCTGATGCTTACAAACCGAAAAATGACAAAAAGTGGTTGCTTTGGAGCGGCGCAGCTTTAGCTTTAGTAATACTGATATTTATGAGTTATTGGATAGGTCAACTGGCTGGAAAAAATGCCCAACAAGAATACCAATCACTTGGTAAACCTATATCTGTTGAACCTAAGGTGGATGCGAAAGTTGTTGACTCAAATCCTCAGGTTATATCGGAGACTCAAAATACAATACCTCCAATTTCAAGCGGACAATTTCCCCTGATTGATCGAATGCTGGCAAATGAGCGTTGGGATAATAACGGTAATTGGTCGATGCAAAAACTGATGGGGCTGTGGAAAATTGAATATTCTCCGATCATTAATGGCTTAGGTTGCGACTATGCAGCTACCTACGGATTAGTTTGTAAATCGATGAAAGGCAATTGGCAGCAGCTAAGAGAATATAATCGTCCGGCTAATTTAAAATTTTCCGCGGGGCTTCAAGGTGAATTTTGGGGGACACTCAGTTCGCTTTCTGCAACGGAAGCGACTTTACATTTTGGCGACCGGAGCGTGCTGATTCGCCTCGATGAACTTTCCTTGATTTGGACAGGCGAATATCAATTGCTGTGGCAAGCTCCTCAAGGCTATCAGGGGGATTTAAAGCTAGGTGATCAAGGCGCCGCAGTGAGTTGGCTTTCGGATAAAATGAAACGGCTCGTCGATCCACAAATATCCAGCAGCCAAGTTTTTGATCAAACATTGCGTCAAGCGGTTAGCACTTACCAAAGTCAGCGAAATATTACCGCTGATGGAATCGCCGGAATGCAAACCATTTTAACTATTAATGGCGAGACCTTAGAAGGTATTCCATTACTGCAAAATTTGTCTCGGTAAAGGATTAACTTATGTCGATCTTGTTAGAATCTCTTAACCAGTCAAAAGACGAAAAAAATGGTGATGTTCCAAGTGTCACTGATTCTCATTTTGAGGATGAAATGTTGAGTGATGAATGGCTATTAAAAAAGCTCAAAATCTGGCGGCTTATTTCTGTTTGTTTGTTGATTTGCATCCTCATTTCTTCAAGCCTTTTTTATTACTTTATTGTAACCAGTGAGAATAAAATCGCTAAACTTAATCAACAGCTTGAACAGTCACTTGTTAAAAATGAAACTTTACTGGCGAGTCGTTCGAAAGTAGATTTAACGCAAGAGAATAACAAAAACTCACAAGGGAAATTAGTTCAACCTAGGTCAGAAACGACGCCTATAGAAGTTAGAGTCCCAGAAATTGAAAATTTACCAACTCAAAAAATTCAATATCAACCAAAAAAACAAGTCATTAGCGAGGTGGTTACTCCTCAGAATACTGGCGATACAATTAGCAGTGGGTCAACGAATCAACAAACAGCTCCTTCAGATAGTCATCAAACAATTGTTCCTGGAAAACCAAGGGAATTTGAATCTTTATCCGAAGCAGAAAAAGCAGAATTGCCAGATTTGGAAATTGCATCCTATGCGGTTTCAAGTAATCCGCAAAAAAGCTTTGTTGTTCTAAATGGATCCTTTTACGGACAAGGCGAAATTATTGCTCCTCACTTAGTGCTGGTTTCGATTAATAAAGAAGGAATTGTTATAAGATACAAAGAACGTTTTATCAGTAAAAAATATAGTCTACAATAGCGACTCTTTATTAGTTTAATCAACCAATCCTTTTGAGTGTGAATTTGACGAACTTTTTCCAACAAATTAAAAAGTTTTTTTTACAGCTTTTTGTTATCAGTTTGTTTTTTTTATTTTTTTTAGTGGTTTATTTAGACTCTAAGGTGAAGGACGAATTTAAACAACAAGCTTGGGATATTCCAGCAAAAGTTTATGCTCGGTCACTTTCATTTTCGCTTGGTCAATCGATCAACTCTAAAGACTTACTTCAAGAACTCAAATTGTTGGGCTATCGAAATCAAATAAAGGCCGTTAATAGTGGCGAGTATGAGTCCTATCAACAAACCTTAGTGATTCATACTCGACCATTTAAGTTTTGGGATGGTCAGCAATCTGCGGAGTTAATCCAGTTAACTATAGACAACAATAGAGTTACCTCGTTAAAAGATTTTTCTTCGCAAAAGAATATTAATTATCTAAGACTTGATCCGTTACTGTTGGGAGATATACAGGTCAATCCTAATCGAGCATCGCAAGATCGACAGTTAATAAGTCTTAATGAACTTCCTCAAGATTTTCTTGCCACACTTTTAGTGACCGAAGATAGAAATTTTTATCAACATTGGGGGATCTCTATAAAAGGAATTGTGCGTGCACTTTGGCAAAATTTTTCTCAAGGTGAAATTACCCAAGGTGGTAGCACCATCACTCAACAACTAATGAAGAATCATTTCTTATCAAACAAAAGAAGTTTATGGCGCAAAGGTAATGAAGCGATCATGGCATTACTAACTGAATACCATTACGATAAAAAAACAATATTACAAGCCTACCTTAATGAGGTCTATTTGGGGCAAAATCGTAACTCAGCAATTCATGGCTTTTCCCGAGCCAGTGAGTTTTATTTTGATACACCACTAAAAAAGCTTAACCTTTCTCAAGTTGCATTGCTTATTGGTATTGTTAAAGGACCTTCTTTTTATAACCCTCGTAATCACCCACAAAGAGCGAAACAAAGGCGAGATTTAGTGCTTTTGCAAATGAAAGAGCAAGGAGTTATTGATCAGCAAGATTATATCGAGGCGGTTGATAGAACTCTGATGGTGGTTAAAAAACCTTCGATTCGAAACAGCCGTGTACCCGCATTTTTAGGGTTAGTAAAAAAAGAATTATCATCAGATTATGATTCAGATTCTTTAAAAAAAGATGGATTAAAATTATTTACTAGTCTTGACCCCATTTTACAAACCAAAGCCGAACAATCTTTGAGTAAACGAATTAACAAATTACCAAATGGAGAACTACTTCAAGGAGCGATCATTTTAACCGATATAACTAGCGGAGAAATAGAAGCGGTTGTTGGAGATAAACATCCCAACTATGTTGGTTTTAATCGAGCAATTGATGCCTATCGACAAACCGGTTCAGTGATCAAACCATTGGTTTATTTAACTGCTTTGCAACGGCCTGAACAATTTAACCTAACAACTCCAGTGGAAGACAAAGCTTTTTCTTTAACCGGTAACGATGGAAGTGTTTGGACGCCTCAAAATTACGATAAAATTGAACATGGTGATCAAGATGGATTGATACCTTTATCAGAAGGGCTCGTTAATTCATATAATCTGGCTACTGCTCGTTTGGCAATGAAAGTTGGTTTAGATAAAGTGGTTGAAACTATCAATCAAACTGGATTTGAAAGGGATGTCGCAGCCTTTCCCTCGATTGCGCTTGGCAGTAAGGAGATGTCGCCGTTAGAGGTCTTAACACTTTATCAGGTGATAGCTAATAATGGGATGTCGGTTAAGCCTCAAGCGATCATTGCCGTTCAAGATCAACAAGGTAATTTGTTGAATCGATACAGCCGCACCAGCGAAAGAGTGATTGAATCTGAAGTAACTTATCTGATTCGGTATTTGTTAACTAAGGTGACTCAGCAAGGTACGGCCAAATCAATTTCGTGGAAATTTCCCAATCAAATTTTGGCTGGCAAGACTGGAACAACCAATGATCTAAGGGATAGTTGGTACGCTGGTTTCAATCAAAATAAATTGGCGGTTGTTTGGTTAGGACGTGATGATAATCAAGCGATGGGGCTGACCGGAGCTAATGGTGCGTTGTTAGTATGGGCAGATTTATTTAGCCAGTTTGAATCATCATCAATCGATTTATCTCCACCTTCGGGTATTGTTTTTGGCTACAAAGAGGGTGGCTTTTTTAGTCATTTTTCTTCCTGCTCAGAAAAAAACCTAATCCCTTTTTACGTGTCTAACTTGCCGCCCGGTTATCAAGTTTGTAGCCAATAGAATGGCGAGTAATAACAATAAATAGGAACTGAAACTTCCGCTACCACTTGATGACTTTGGCTCAGGCGCCGGATTTGGTGTTGGAGGTGGTTCGCTGCTATCTGAATTCGGAAAAGCACCATCATTTTCATTCAACTTTAATACAAATAATCCGTATTCAATATCGCTGACTAAAATATTTCCGCTTGGCAGATAGGGATAAGTACCCCATGCTCCATTAAAATTAGCGGTATTTTCTGAAGGAATAGAAAAGGTATCAAAAAATGCAACATCCCTCATATCTCTAGGATTCGAAACGTCTATTACGCTCAAACCACGCCGATAGGTAGACATGTAGTAATAAGATCCTAAAGTGAAGCCGTTGTGATCAATCGCTGATGTTTGTCCGATATAGGTTCCCACCACCTGAGGGTTTTTTAAGTCGCTAATATCCAATGCTCTCAATGTGGTATTAACTCCCAAATCTCTTTCGTCGAATTCATCTTGAATAAAAATGGTCATTTTATCTTCAGACCACCAACCTGAATGGGTATATCTTGCACCAGCATAACTAGTACTACTTAGTTGAGTTGGTTGGGAAAGATCTGTCATATCCCAAATATCAACAGTATTTTCATTAAAGTCGATAAATATTTCGCAAGGGTTATGGCCATTTAAACAATCGCTTGTTCTATTATCGGAAATCACCAAACTAGTCGCATCGTGAACGTATCCTGCTCCGGGAGGATTCGCTACTTCCAACTGAGGGTTGATTGGGTCGATCAAATTAAACACTCTAAACGAACCACCATCCTTATTAGAACCTTCTACATAAAGATAGGGTGTTAATCCCGATAATGCGACCCCATCAGCGTAGCTGACATTTGATAGATAAACATTATGAGCTGTGGAAAATTCCGAAACGGTAGACGCAAGTGTCACTTGATTAGGTAGGTCAGTTAAATCGAGTATTTGCATTCCTTGGGTGTTGGCTTCTGTGGTGACATAAGCATAAGCTTTGTACTTAGATTCGGCACTATCAAAATATTGGTAAACTTTTATATCTCGCCAAGTTGAACTAAGTCCGGCGATTGAACCAATCTCGATGGGATCATTAGGATTGCTAACATCAACGACTACGGTGGCATTGCGTAAACCCATTATGGCGTATTCTTTTTGGTTGTTTAGATCAACAAATCCCCAGATATCGTTCGCGCTGTTTGGCGAACTACTAAATTCGTTTAGCGGGATATGAGACTGTAGATCAATATTATGACATTCATAGGTCGCAGCCATGCCATTGATACATTCTGCTGGACCTTCAATTTTGCTAGTAATCTTTTGGTATGTATTAAGCATCTTTTGATCTTGGATACTCAGTTTGATGTCGATATCTTTGCTGTCCTGTAGAAGATTAAATCCTCTTTTAGCGAGTTTTTCACGATAACTTGAGGGAATACCTACAATGGTGGTTAGGTGTTTGCTTTTATCAAAAGTTTTAAAATTATTGGAATAACCACCTTTTAGTTCCACCATATCGCTTAAAAGGAAAAAGATATCGAGTCCTTCTACCTGATATTTTCCCTCCGCGACGTGGATCTTATCGCCCTTTGATGATTGATTGACTGCATAGGCGATTGTTTTACAGGGAGCAGTAGATTTGTTGCATACACCATCGTCAATGCCATTAGTGCTAACGAAGCGAACGGGGTGTGCGCCGCTATGGGCAAAGACTGAATTTGATTTGAATAAAAATAGGCTGAAGAAAACTAATATTAGGATGTTTGATTTGATGACAATTGACATTTTCATGCTGCATATCCTTCTTTTGTTCGTTAATGGAAAGGACTTATTAGTCTAATCTAACAATATTAACGGACGATTCAAGTGAAATAGTGCCAATTTGACGAGTTTTACAATAAACTGGGCGAAAAATTCTTTCATACAGTCCGTTTAAGGTTTTATATGACGTTTCAACTCGATCCTCGTTTAGATTCAGATAGTTTTACCCTTGGCCAGTTTGAACTGTGCCAGTTGTTGTTAATGAACGATTCACAGTACCCTTGGTTTACTTTAGTGCCAATGAAACCTGACGTCTGTGAGATCTATCAATTGTCTCCAAAAGATCAAACCCAATTATGGCTTGAATCCCGAATTCTTTCACAAGTGGTTATGGGTCATTTTGATGGCGATAAACTTAACGTGGCTGCGATTGGTAATATCGTCTCTCAATTACATCTTCATCATGTAGTGAGATTTTCCAACGACGCTAGTTGGCCAAAACCGATTTGGGGGCAATTACCTATGGTTGCTTATAGTGACACCATTAAAAATGAAATTATTAATAAGGTGGGTAACAGATTAATGGAATATGGTTTCAAATTCTCCGAAAAAATTGACCAACAAAAAAATTAAAAAACGGAAAATTCGGTTGTTCTATTTCTTTGTATATGCTATAAATCCGCGCCTTGGTAAAAAGTGGGCTTTTTAGTGAACGAAAAAGCCACTTTTCGTAGTCAACTGAATCATAAAAAACTGTTTTATATCAAGTGCTTATTATGATGGAGAAATAAATGCCAACTAAAAAGACATCGACAACTGCAACCTCTACAACACTTGGTGCATTAGGTATTGAACCCTATAAGCCCAAGAAAAATGAGGAATACATGAATGAAGATCAAGTAAAGCATTTTCGCGAGATACTTGATGCTTGGAAACAGCAATTAATGGAGGAGGTTGATCGAACGGTTAGTCATATGAAAGACGAAGCTTCAAATTTTCCTGATCCTGTTGACCGTGCCAGCCAAGAAGAAGAATTCAGTATTGAGTTAAGAACGCGTGATAGAGAGCGCAAACTACTTAAAAAAATCGGTCAATCAATTCAGGCAATTAGTGATGAAGAATATGGTTACTGTGAATCTTGCGGAATTGAGATTGGTATTCGCCGATTAGAAGCAAGACCGACGGCGACTTTATGCATTGACTGCAAAACTTTAGACGAAATAAAAGAAAAGCACGTTAATCGATAAGCTGTTTATTTGATATTAATATTTCCCTTTACAAGCACCTTTTGGTGCTTGTTTTGTTTTTACAACAAAGTTTGAGTTAAAATCTAGCTCATGCCATTGTCTGTTCATTCTAATCCTCAACAAAACAATCTTTCTCCTTGGATTGGCCGGTTTGCGCCGAGCCCAACAGGGTTATTGCATTTAGGCTCTCTTGCGGCTGCAATAGCGAGTTATATGGTCGCTAAGGCTAAAAAGGGTCAATGGTTAGTTAGAATTGAAGATATTGATAGACCAAGAGAAGTAGTTGGTTCGGCTAAATCTATCTTAAATGCTTTAGAAGAGTTTGGCTTATTTTGGGATGGCGAAGTAGTATATCAGAGTCAACGAAATGCAATATATCAAAGGCGTTTACAAGAGTTAGTTGAAAAAAATTTGGTTTATCAGTGTAGCTGTAGTCGTAAACAAATAGAAGCTCGTAGTGCAAGGGGTTATGATGGTTTTTGCCGTGATAAAAATCTTTTAGAAAAAAATAACAACGCGACTAGAATTAAGTTTTCGAATGGCTTTGAGTTCTTCGACGATCAAATTTTAGGTCGATGTCAATTTGACTCCTTTGTTGATAAGCAAGATTTTATTGTTAAGCGACGTGATGGTCTTTTTGCTTACCAATTAGCGGTGGTTGCTGATGATATTGAACAAGGCGTCAATCACCTTGTGAGGGGAAAAGATATTCTAGATTCCACCCCTAGGCAAAATTTTCTTTATTATTGCTTTCAGAAAAAACCACCCCTTTATTATCATATACCTTTAATATTAAATTCCGAAGGTAACAAGTTAAGTAAACAAGAAGGCTCGTTGCCATTAGATAAAAAATCGGTAGTACCTCTTTTGTTAAAAGTATTCCGACATCTAGATCAGACAATTGATGATCAAATGCGTTATGCAACCGCTGAAGAAATTATTTGTCATTTTGAAAAACATTGGCAAACACCTAAAAAATTCGATTTAAATAGAATCGACTAAAATGGAAAAATTTATGAATATTCGTTTATCAGTTTTTATCGCCACAAGTTTGGATGGTTACATTGCCCGACTGAATGGAAAACTGGATTGGCTAGAAATGAATAAAGAGCAACGCAAAGACGAAGATTTTGGTTATCAAAATTTCATCTCTAGTGTTGATTGTATTGTAATGGGAAGAAATACCTTTGAAAAAGTTGTTTCATTTCCCGAATGGCCTTATCCAAATAAGCGAGTGATTGTATTGAGCAGACGTTGGAAAAAAGTTCCTGATCAATTTGCAGAACTCGCTGAATTATATTCCGGAAAGGTTGAGCTATTAACTGTAGAGCTTCAAAGTCAGGGAGTAAGGCATGTTTATGTTGATGGCGGATTGGCTATTCAGAGTTTTATTCAACAAGGTTTATTGACGGATATAATTATTACTCAACTTCCAATTCTATTAGGTAACGGCATACCGCTGTTTGGTAATACTAACCAAGATATTAAACTCGAATTGGATCATGTTAAGTCTTTTGATTCGGGGTTTGTTCAGTCGCGGTATAATTTTTTGTAAATTGTAGCCGTAGGTTGGGTTAGCATAGCTGTATAGACCGGAGACATAGGTAACAGCGTTCGGAGACATAGGTAACAATTTACTATACTAGATATAACAATCAAATTGGAGATTAGTTATGTCTTGGAAAGTGGAGTCAATTATGTCTCAAAG
>Ga0316204_10001690_pt1 | contig 56822 bp, 46 predicted proteins | sample 6monrhotite_MG_2_FD_205661 | JGI IMG/M metagenome (GOLD analysis project Ga0316204, IMG submission 205661) | Microbial mat bacterial communities from mineral coupon in-situ incubated in ocean water Damariscotta River, Maine, United States -... | ecosystem: Environmental > Aquatic > Marine >... | reverse complement strand
GAAGTTGCTCAAGATTACTCATTTCCTCATCACTAATAGATTCAGCAGCCAAACGAGCTGCCATCCCTTCAAGCGACTCACGCACATGATAAATCTCAATCAAGTTCTCAAGACTTAACTCAATAACACGCGCACCGACATTATTCTTCCGAGTCACCAAACGACAAGCTTCTAACCGCCCAATCGCTTCTCTCAACGCCCCTCGACTAACATCAAAGTCTCTCGCAAGCTCAGGCTCGCTTAATTTTGATCCAACCGCGATCTCACCATCAAATATGGCCGCCTTTAATTGCTCAAATATCCTATCCGGTATCGAAACTGACTCTGACATCGATTGATTCCTAAAATATACAGGTTTAATTCACTATTACGCGATTGCCAAGAGAATAACGCAACCAACTCATATTGTCGACAATAATTACTTACAAAGTATATATCACAACAGATATTGATTGATTTCGGCTTTATATGTCGACATATAAGCGATATTTATTACTTTTAGGTAAAAGCACATGGTTAAATACATTATGAGAGTGGGTTCTTGTTACCTACGGTCTAATGTTTGGAGCCGCCATGAACCCATCCGTTCTTTATAAGGAAAGCAGCTTGTCTTTATCTAACAAGAAGTTATTAAGTGAGAACTTGCCATATCATTCAGCAGGTCTCGACTGCAGGGATGCAGTCGCGAAGGCCCCATGGATGGGTTTACGACGGCCTGCGGAATGATATGGCAAGTTCGCACCCACCCTACCATCTTCATAAGTTCTTTAAATATTCAAGTAATGCGTAATTAGAATTGTTCAGTGTTATCCACTTTTTGCTTTTAATGTGAAGTGCCGTTATGAATATTAATTCTAGCTGTACTATACTTCGCTAAAGTTTTTATGAATGTATAGCTAGTGAACAAATCCCAGATATTACAAGCGATTGAGCAAACACCGAAAAGTCCCTATGCAACACCACGGATCGAAGGCTTGCGTGACTCTGCTGTGCTTGTAATTCTGCATTGGTATGATGATGAGTGGCATATCTTGTTTACTAAACGTGCTGAACATCTGAATGCTCATCCAGGACAAATAAGCTTTCCTGGAGGTCGAGTTGAGCATCATGATGAAAGTTTGGAGCATACTGCTATGCGTGAGACTGAAGAAGAAGTGGGGATCAAAAGGTCCGTACTTGAAATTGAAGCACAACTTACGACTGTGACGACATTAACTGGTTATCGTATTCGTCCCTATGTTTGTTTTTTGGACGAATTGCCGGAGTTATTGATTGATACCACTGAGGTCGATGTAGCCTTTAGCGTTCCTTTGACGTTTTTAAAAGCATCTGAGAACTTAAAAACTGTTAAGCGAGAATATCAAGGCGCTCTTTTTAAGACCTTTGCTTTGCATTGGGAAGAACACCTAATTTGGGGAGCAACTGCGCATATGGTTGCTGACTTGGTGTATCGTTTAAGACAGGCCGAAAATACCTAATTGAAAAGCTAGGGCAAGCAATGCCATGGCGACTACGGTTAAACCGACTACGCGACGAATTATTGGTTGGCTAATGATGGCCATCAATTGTGAGCCGCCTAATGCTAAGCCAAACATCGCAGGTAAAGTGCCTAAGCCAAAACTTAGCATGGTCAGTGCGCCTGTTATTGGGTTTACAGAAGCAGCAGACCAAATGAGAACAGAATAGACCAAACCACAGGGTAACCATCCCCATAGAAAGCCTAAACTAACTGCCTGTGAGCCCTTCTGAACTGGAATGAATCGTTTGCTTATTGGCGCTAATTTGCGCCAAATGGGTAGACCAATTTTTTCGATTTTAACAAAACCAGGAAAGAAGCCGGCCAGGTACAGGCCAAGTAGTAACATAAACAGCACAGAAATTAATCTCAGTGCATCAGTGACTCTGTTGTTATCAGCAAGTTCTGTTAGCTCAGCACCTAGGCTTCCGACTACGAGTCCGGCGATACTGTAACTGAGCAATCTACCGACTTGAAATAAAAAAGCTAAAGCGGATTTTGTTGGGGCCTTGATTGATAGACCAAGGGCGGATGAGATGCCGCCACACATACCAACGCAATGGATGCTTCCAAATAGGCCGGCTGCAAAGGCGCTGAAAAGAAGAAATTCAATGCTCATCAATTTTGCTAGTATCTGCTGAGGTGGTTTGTTGGTTTACGCGTCGCTGTTCTTGTTTGTCATCGATGACGATCTTAAGTCCGTGAGACTGCATATCATCATATTGACCATTGCGTATGGCCCAAAAGAATATAGCAAGAGCGAGGACTAGGAATCCTAATGCAATGGGAATGAGTAAAAATAAAACGTCCATTATTTATCTCTTGAAAGTCTTAGTGCGTTCACGACAACAACTAAAGAACTAACGGACATTCCTGCTGCTGCAATCCAAGGAGTTATATAGCCTGTCATAGCTAAGGGAACTCCCAACATATTATAACTGAATGCCCAGGTTAGGTTTTGTTTAATTATTCGGCGAACCTTTGCTGACAAATGGTAGGACTTTGATACCAAACTGATGCGTTCGGTCAGCAATATCATATCGGCATTCACCTTAGTAATGTCTGTCGACTGGGACATTGCAATGGATACAGTTGCTGCGGCCATGGCAGGACTATCATTTAGACCGTCACCGATCATCGCTGCTCGTCCACCATCTATTTGTATGAGCTTTATGTATTCCAACTTTTGTTCCGGGAGTTGTCCGCCACGAACATTATGTTCTGGAATTCCAACGCGTTTACCCATGCTAGTAACATGTTGTTCCTTATCGCCACTGAGTAAATGGACTTTTAGGCCCTGCTTAATAAAACTGTCAATGGTTTGTTGTGCATCCGACCTTATCTCAGTATCTATAACCAGTCGTGCTAAGCAGTCTTGCTCACAAAGTAAGAACAATTGAGTTCCAGATGTTAGATAGTCGTCATGATAGTGATTCATCTGCTCTTTAGTCATGAACTGTGCGTTACCTAACTGGTAGAGCTTACCGTCGAGTCTTGCTTGCAAGCCTTTGCCATCAATCATAGATAGTTCAGTGATGTTTGCAGCGCTAAGTTCATACTCATCAAAGGCTGTTGCAATTGGATGCTCTGATCGACTCTCAAGAGTCGCCATAATTGATTTTAACTGCTCATCAGACTGGTTAGAAAAGTTTTCAAAATCTTCAATGACAAAACGCCCTGTGGTAAGGGTTCCGGTTTTATCAAAGACGATGTCGGTTAGTTGGCTTAGGTTAAATAAAGCTGATGAACGATTTACCAGTACTGACCACGCCGTTAAACGTCCTAATGCTGTGGTAATAGCGACTGGTGTTGCTAACGATAGAGCACAGGGACAAGTTATTACTAGCACTGCTAGCACTGTCGCGAACACATGTTCTGGTGCAGTGTTGTACCAGTAGACTGCTGTGGCGATTGCCAAGACTAAGATGCTAGCAACAAAGTAGCTGGCAATTTTATCAGCAACTTGTTGGATCTTGGGTTTGCTTTCTTTGGCTTGTTGTAACAGGCGAATAACATTGGCCAGGGTTGACTCTTCAACACGTTGAGTGACTTCAATAACGAATGCAGCACCGACATTGATGGCACCAGCTGCAACCAGTTCAGCCTGATATTTTCTTATTGGGTATGATTCGCCAGTGAGTATGGATTCATCAATCTGAGCGGCAGTATCTATGAGCGTTCCATCGCAGGGTATTTGGCTTCCTGGTTTTACCAGTAATTTATCCCCTGGGTTAACTTCCTCTAATAAAACTCGTTGCTGTTCATTCCCACTGAGTTTTATTGCTGTCTCAGGTCTTGTGCCAAGGCGTTCATCAAGGACCCTGCCCGCCTTATGAATTGCAATCATTTGTAAGTATCTGCCAGTTAACAGAAAGAACACAAACATGCTAACGGAATCAAAGTAGACTTCTCCAGCCCCTACTACAGTTGCATAGGTACTGGCTATCCAAGCAGAAAATATCGCAATGGTGACTGGCACATCCATATTAATGGCTTTGTTTTTCAAACTCTTAAAAGCTGAAATATAAAATGGGCTGGCAGCATAAAAGACTACTGGTGCTGATATAAGCAAACTAACCCAACGTAATAATGCCCACGTTGCTTGACTCATTTCTTGATTTAAATCGAGATAAAAGCCCAGGCTATACATCATCACCTGCATCATTCCGAGACCTGCAATGGCGAGGCGTTGAAGGAATTGCTTCTTATCTTTAACTAGTTGTTGTTCGCGTATTTTTTGATCATACGGCTGTGCTTGATAACCTAAGTCACTAATCGCCTTTAAAATCTCACTGAGTTGAATTAGCTCTGGATCCCAGCTTAGTTTTGCACGACTGGTTGATTGATTAACACTAATACTCGCTACACCCTTGAGTTGACCTATTCGGGTCTCTATTAACCAAGTACAGGCGGAACAGACAATGCCTGAAACCATTAGTGCTATTGAACGCTGGTTCTCGGCATTGAGTTCGACGTATTTATCTTGAACCTTGTCATGATCATAAAACAGTAGCTGTTCTAGATCGGTCTCTATATCACGAGGTGAAGTTTCTGGTAGGCTTTCTCTAAAATGGTAGTAATCACTTAACCCCATCGCAATTATAGATTCACTCACAGCCTGACAACCAGGACAGCACATATGTTCCGTGTTCCCGTCTATCTCAACAGGAAACGAATTGCCCATGTCATTGGGCAAGCCGCAATGAAAACACTGCTCGCTGTGACTAGTCATGAATTAAAGAACGTCTGGTACGAAACGAATATTTTGAGTGTTAGCGCTGGACTCTGATTTCATCAACCATTGATCAGGAATTGAAACACGAATGTACCAACGTCCAGCTGTAGCGTGTTCAGATTGACCAATATAGCGACCATCAAGCTGGCGCTTTAATAATAGGCTAAAGTCTTTCTCTGAGTCGGTTGGATGCACCCAGTCTAACTTAATTTCTACATGAGTTGGTTTAGTGGTATCAAAAGTCAGTTGTAATTTGTTTTCTTCTAGGCGGCTTAAAGTCGCTTTATAATCGAGTTCTTGTGCTTTTTTAAGCAGGTTAGTTCGCATATTAATTGCTTTACCTTCATTGTAATAATCATCTACTACAAGGGAATCAGCGTTTTTATAGGCAATAACAACCGTTGTGATGCCAGCAATAACGGCTGACAAAGGTAGGGCTATAATGAACCATGGCCAAAATTGTTTGTACCATGGTTCTGTATCTAAAGTTTCTCTCTGTGTCATGAATATCTCTTATAACCTAATTATCGACGCGCACTAGGCCCTAAGAATCGGCTATCAGATTCTGCAGAAACTTCAGGGTTTTCTGTAGAGACGGCTTTAAATAGGATGGTGTTTCTACCCGTTCCAAGCGCATACGGATCAACCTGTAAGCGAATGGGAACCGTAACTACCTTTCCGGCTGGAACAGAAATTTCCATATCGCCAAGTACTTTGATGCCATCTAAACCTTCTACTGTAATACTGTAGGTAATGGGCTTTTGCGACATATTTAAAAGCTTCACACTATAGACGTTCTCAATCAAACCATCAACTGTAGTAGTATAGAGTGTGTTTCTATCTCTAATAACATCCAATTCAAATGGAACTCTATTATTTAAAGCCCAAACAAAGGCAGAAAATACTGATAGTAAAATGACTGTATAGAATATTGTTCGAGGTCGAACAATATGATGTACCTTGCCTTTGGACTCATGTTCATTGGTATATTTTACCAAACCACGCTCATAACCCATTTTATCCATAACTGAATCACAGACATCAATACAGGCTGCACAAGCGATACATTCATACTGGAGACCGTCTCGTATGTCGATACCAGTAGGACAGACATGGACACATTGTTCGCAATCAATGCAATCGCCAAGGCCACGGTCTTTGTAATTCTTATCCACTTTCTTTCTAGAGCCACGTCCTTCGCCACGTTTCTCATCATAGGCAATGATCAGGGTATCCTTATCAAACATAGCGCTTTGGAATCGTGCATAGGGACACATATACATGCAAACCTGTTCACGTAAATAGCCTGCATTTCCATAGGTAGCTAAGGAATAAAATAATATCCAAAAGGTTTCCCAAGGACCATAGTCAAAGGTTGATGCTTTCGCAACTAAATCGTAAATTGGAGTGAAGTAGCCAACAAAGGTAAAGCCAGTAAATAAAGCAAAGGTAATCCATAAAAATTGCTTGGTTGCTTTGATGCGAAATTTGCGTGCATCCATAGGCTTTTTATCAAGCTTGATGCGCTTAGCACGATCACCTTCTGTTATGCGTTCCATCCATATAAAGGTTTTAGTCCAAACCGTTTGTGGACAGGCATAACCACACCAAAGTCGCCCGGCTAAGGCGGTAAAATAGAATAATGATAAGGCCGCAATAATTAGCAACCATGTTAAATATACAAAGTCTTGAGGCCATAATGTAATATTGAAAAAATGAAACTGACGTTCAGGCAAATCTAACAAAATTGCTTGACGACCATTCCAACTTATCCAAGGTACTACATAATAAAACCCCAACAGCAACCAAGCTGCTAGGGTTCTTAGGTTTGCAAACCGACCAGTAACTTTTCTACTGTAAACTTTCTCAGCCTTGGCATAAAGACTGGTCGGATTTTTTACTTTATAAACATCAGACGAATCTGATTGTTTAACATCGACATTCTTTTTACTCATGTCGTTATCGCATCCCTATTACTGTCTAATCAACGTTCGCTAATTGAATAGATATAGGCTGTTACCAAATGTATTTGCTCAGCTGACAATATATCTGAATGTCCTGGCATCACACCTGTACGACCATTTCGAATCGTATCGGCAATAATACCTTCAGAACCACCGTATAACCAAACGTTGTCTGTTAGGTTTGGAGCACCAAGTAATTTGTTGCCTTTAGCATCCATTCCATGACAGGCACTACAGATCATAAACTTAGCTTTACCCGCTTCAGGATCACCCATAGAAGCTGTACGTCCTGATAAAGAGACTACATAGGCTGCAACATCAACCACACTATCTTTACCAATCATTGCCTCATGTGGAGGCATCATGCCAGTACGGCCAGCTGTGATACTTTGTTTAATCTCTGCATCTGATGAACCATATAACCAATCACCATCAGTAAGATTAGGATAGCCTGGAGCACCACGTCCATCAGAACCATGACAAGCAATACAGGTTGATGCGAAAATTCGCTGTCCCATACCAACTGCCTTTTCGTCCTTTGCTAACTCAGGTATTGCTACCTTTGCATACTTAGCAAATATTGGCGCATATTCCGCTGTTGCTGCATCTACTTCTTCTTGATGTTGCCCAGCTGAAGTCCACCCTAAGTAGCCCTTAAAATTTCCTAATCCAGGATAAAGAGCTAAATATACTATTGAGAAGATGATAGTGATATAAAACATGTACAACCACCAGCGTGGTAGCGGGTTATTATATTCACGAATGCCATCATATTCATGGCCAGTCGTTCCATCATCTTCACCTTCATGATCAATATCACGTGTGTAGTACAAAAGTGCACCACAACCTAAAATATTGATCGCTACAATTACTATTATGTACCAACTCCAGAAATCACTCATTAGTACTATCCTCACGTTTTTCTTTTATCTTTTGAGCGGTAGCTTCATCAAAAGGCAGTAATTCTGCCTCTGAGAACGCTTCGTTTCGCTTGCGACTGTAGGCCCAAAAACAGAACCCAATAAAAAGAACTAACAATACTGCGGTTCCAATACCTCTTATAGTATGAATATCCATCAGTAGTCCTATTTATTCTTCATTTCTAAGCCAAGGCCTTGCAAGTAGGCGACAACAGCGTCTAGCTCTGTTTTACCTTTAACTGCATCGCCAGCATTAGCAATGTCGGTTTCTGTATAAGGCACTCCTAGCATAGATAGAACTTCCATCTTCTTGCCAGTCAGTTTGCCATCTAGAACGTTTTCGCCAAGCCAGCTATATGCAGGCATATTTGACTCAGGAACAACGTCTCTTGGGTTTAACAAATGTACACGGTGCCAATCATCAGAATAGCGTCCGCCAATTCTGGAAAGATCAGGACCTGTACGCTTGGAACCCCAAAGATGCGGATATTCGTAAACATCTTCACCAGCGACGGTGTAATGACCATAACGCTCAGTTTCAGCACGCATTGGACGTACCATTTGTGTGTGACAGACGTTACATCCTTCACGTATGAACACATCTCTACCCTCTAACTGAAGTGCAGGATATGGCTTTAAACCATCCACCGGCTCTGTCGTCTCAGAGATAAAGAAAAGAGGAACAATTTCTGCCAAACCACCGAAACTAATAGCAATTACGATAAGGATGGCCATTAATCCCGTGTTTTTTTCAATTTTTTCATGACTCATTTTCGTAACTCCTTAGTGTGCCACAGCCGGGATTGTTCGATCGGCTTCGCCTTCCATCTGAAGGGTCTTTATCACGTTATAAAGCATGATTAACATTCCAGAGAAGAATAAGAGACCACCTACCAAACGAACACCGTAGTATGGATATGTAGCTTCAAGTGATTCAACAAAGCTATAAGTAAGCGTACCGTCATCATTCACAGCGCGCCACATGAGACCTTGCATCACACCCGCAATCCACATAGAAGAAATGTAAAGTACAACACCGATGGTTGATAGCCAGAAGTGCCAACGAACTAGCGGTGTACTAAACATACCGGATTTACCAAATACTTTTGGTATTAAGGAGTACATTGTACCAATGGTAACCATAGCAACCCAACCTAGAGCACCAGAGTGAACGTGTCCAACAGTCCAGTCGGTGTTATGAGAGAGTGCGTTAACTGTCTTGATTGACATCATTGGGCCTTCGAAGGTAGACATACCGTAAAAGGACAATGCAACAATCATGAACTGTAAGATTGGATCTTCTCGTAACTTATGCCAAGCACCAGATAAGGTCATAATACCGTTAATCATACCACCCCAAGAAGGGGCTAACAGAATTAACGAGAACACCATACCCAATGACTGAGCCCAGTCTGGAAGCGCACTATAGTGTAGGTGATGAGGACCAGCCCACATATAGATAGCGATTAATGCCCAGAAGTGAACAATCGACAAGCGGTAAGAGTAAACAGGACGACCGGCTTGTACTGGTACGAAGTAATACATCATACCCAAGAAACCAGCAGTCAAGAAGAATCCAACTGCATTGTGACCATACCACCACTGAACCATGGCATCGATTGCACCAGGGTAAGCAGAGTAAGACTTAGTTAGTGATACAGGTATTTCAGCACTATTTACTATGTGCAGTACTGCGATGGTTAAAATATAAGCACCGAAGAACCAGTTTGCTACATAAATATGCGAGGTTTTACGCTTAATAAGTGTTCCGAAGAATACTATTGCATAAGTTACCCATACTACAGCGATTAAGATATCAATTGGCCATTCCAACTCAGCATATTCTTTTGCTGAAGTAAGACCAAACGGTAAGCTTAGTGCTGCTAATACGATTACTAACTGCCAACCCCAGAAGGTGAAAGCGGCTAATTTATCCGAAAGTAGTCGTACATGACAGGTTCTTTGGACTACATAGTAGGAAGTAGCAAATAATGCACTACCACCAAATGCGAAGATCACGGCATTGGTATGCAGAGGACGAAGACGTCCGTAGCTTAGCCAAGGCATATTAGTGATCAAGTCAGGCCAGATCAGCTGGGAGGCAATTATTACACCTACCAACATACCGACGATACCCCAAATAACCGTCATAAAAGCAAACTGCTTTACGACTTTATAGTTATATTCGTTAGTTTCCATTGAGTTCACGCCTTTGTTGCATCAAAATTAATTTTTGTTATTAATTAAATGAATGTGCCTCACTAAGGAGGCACATTAAAAATTAATTATTTACTTTAGAGTTTCTATATAAGCAGAGACATCTTCCATTTGCTTATCAGATAGCATTTTTGCCATCGGCAGCATAGTAATTGCAGCTGGGTCAGTTGCACCACGCGTTCCATCTTTAAATCGCTTTAGAGATGAAAGCGTATACCAAGCTTGCTGTCCAGCAAGTTTAGGAGCCTTCATTACTTCCATACCCTCACCATTTTGACCATGGCATGAAGCGCAGATTGCAAAAGCGGCTTTACCTGCAGCAGCATCGCCTGCAGCGTATGTAGTTGTTGAGAATAAGGCCAATAAAGATATAGCAATTAATAGTATAGAGTTTTTCATTTTATCTTCCTCTTATAGATACAAAGGTCGTACTTAGTTTAAAAATCGTCCTTAATAAATTCTATCAGAACCACAATACCAATATAAGCATTATCTAATATAATTTTTAATGACGTGATTACAGGACAAAACACGACCAACTCTTTGTTATTTTAAGATTTTAAAGTAGTTAAGGCTATCCTACTTGATATAGATCAATATTCAAGGAGTTCTAGAGCGATTGGCCCAATTTAATTGCTTTGTTTTTGGAAGCTTCTGGGTGTGAGCTTAAAATAGTCTTTAAAGCAGGTGCAGAAGTAGTTTGGAGAGCTAAACCCACAGGCTTCTGATACCTCAGATATTGTCTTATGTCGTAATAACAAACTCGCTGCTTGCTTAAGGCGATAGATACGTAATAAATCCATAGGAGAGTAATCAGTAATGGATTTTATTTTACGTTGTAACTGACGAACACTATAGTTCATATGTTCGGCAATCGTTTCAATATTCAATTTATTTTCGGGATAGTGTAGTGCTAAGAAGTCGATCAATGATTCTATTAATTCACGCTGTTTGTTGTTGTATTCAGTAGTCACTAAATCGAGCTCTTCAGCAATATAGTCTTTAGGCTCCGAATTCATCATGTCTTTACGAACGCGTAATAGATTAGACATTTTTATTCTAAGTTCTTCATAGTCAAATGGCTTGGCTATAAAGTCATCCGCCATGGCTCGTAAACCTTCGAGTCGGTTCTCTCTAGTGTTATACCCGCTGAGTAAAATTGTAGGAATAAAGCGAGTATCAGCATTGGATTTGAGGATTCTAACAACATCTAAACCATTCATTTTAGGCATTTGCACATCACAAATGATCATGTCAGGAATTAAACTGCTTGCAATCTCCAGTCCATCAATACCGTCTGAAGCAGTGTAGCATTCATACTCATCTTCAAATAAATCGGAGATAAAACTGACAACATCTTGAGAGTCGTCGATAATCAAAAGGCGGCATTTTGGTTTTGAAGTTATCGAAGCCGGTTCATTAACTCTCATACTAATCCTACATTATTATTAAGCGACAAGGCTGTCATATCAGCTTGTATTATCCGCTTCTAATATGTATAAAAGTCTAGCCTATGTCAATACCCCTGCGTCATCTACTTCTAATTCAGTGCATCAAAAAAACAATTGAAAGCTAACAGAATAAATATCGTTCAAAAGATTGTTTAGGAATTAAAGTGAAAAGAACAATGAGGCTTCCACATTGAAGCCTCATTTAAAAGGTATGCCCTATAAAGGGTTTACAATCGGATTGGCACCTAATCCAGGACCATAAACCAATGCATTTAACAGCATCCTATTGGATACCTTGGTTGATCCTCTAAACACAGGTTGAGCTGCGAACAAGATTATTTGCCCTCTGCCTTTAGATTCTCTAGTTAGGTAAGCGGCATTTGCCAGTCTTTGACTGGCTTCCGGCCATAACAAACCACTCATTCTAAGGCTTAGCTCATATCCTTTTGGAGCATGAAACCAGCCATAACGTTTCATCTTTGTATCAGACTTTGATTTGACCCAATGACCAAACCGGACCGGCGCTTCTGAGCCTTCACCTGACATAAGCACAGGTACGTTTGAAACAAGTACTGGGATTACAGAGGGTAATCCATAGGTTAACCAATGCTTCTGATCCGTTCTGGCTGAGACGATAGCACCAGATGGTGAAAATTGGCGCTGCCATTTCTCATTAGCCTTTAGTACTTTTGCATCAGCCTTTTCTGAACTAGCAGCAAGAGGATGCCCTGCATTTGAAGGCATTGCAAACTCTCTCGATTTAGCAACTTCAGGGTACATTGATTGTTCAGCTAACCATTCTTGCATTAGTGCTAGATCATATTCATCAGCCTTTTCAAGGCTATCAGCCAATAATCGAACTTTACTAATACCTTTCTTTTTATCAACAAACTGCGGAATGGAACTATTACTGACAACCAAACTACCTCCAGCTTTAACCCAGGTGTCTAGCGCTTTTATTTGGGCTTCTCCCAGACGACCATAAAATCTAGACGGAATGACCACAGTGTTGTATCGACGTAGATCAACGAATGAAAAGGTACTTAGATCTAAATGCGAATGGCGAATACCAAGGTTGGAGTCAATACTGTGCCAGATAGAGCCATAATCATATGGGTTGATTCCGGCCCGAGTCAGAATAGCAATCTTCGGCTTATCAAGTAACTCAAAGTGCGAGCCGCCCACTTCGGGTAAGTCGCCCTCACCCATTCCTGATTTTACAGAAGAAACTACCAAGGATAAGTCAGCCGCTGTGTCTCGAACCGTCTCAAAAAGATTGCCATTGAAGTACTCATTGTCATATTTGTTTATTAATACAGAACCACGACTGTAGGACTTGGAATTAAACTCTGATTGTTTATTACTTATTCTAACCTGAACGCCCTGCTCCATTAAACGCGCCGCAAATGCAACTGAAGCATCATCGGTACCATTGACTAGATAGGCTATAGTATCAGCTTGATCAGTCAGTGATTCAGGCTGACCCGCAGGCTCGTAATCCTCAAGACTATATTTTAATTCACTATTGATTCGATATGTCTCGATGCCATGCATCATCGCTAAGTTCCATGCCGTAGTGTCATACATCAAACTGCTGCCGTCACGTAAAATACGCTGACGCTCTTCAACCAATACTTCATCATTGATTTTAGGGTCAAATTCAAGCATTGCAGAAATCAGTCGTGCCTCAGGCTGACGGTTTCGCACGATTAAACTACCCTTTGGTAAAGTCATGGCTTTGTTTGCACCAAAGGGAGTAACTATTTTAGAGAACTTTAATTCTGCTGTGGTAGCTTGTAATTCAAATCCTTGTAACTGCAATAGATCGATAAATTCAACCCAACGCTTATTATTACCATCTGGAACAAAGGCATAACTAATATTTGCATAAGGGCTTTTGTTACTAATAACATGACGCCTATCAGCAAGCTGATCTTGATACAGTTGTTTTGAATTTTTCGCTAAGGTTGTTAAGTTCGCCAAAGTGCTAATCATCTGATGATGCACTGCTTCCTGATAGGACAGAATCCGCTCATTACCCTGTCGCACACCGTCTTCTGCCATACGGGCCTGTTCATAAAGAATATGAACGCTGCCTCTGAATTCAGCATAGCTTGAATATCCAGGATAAAGATTTTCGAACCATTCGCCAGTGTAGTAAGGCCAGCCCTTGCTATCAAATGCATCGCCTTGGTCATTGGCAAATATATTTCCCCAACGCTTCATTCGAGGCGAGAGATTTTTGTTAATAGGTTCTCTAGCTGGAGCAAACAAGAAAGTATCTTGTGAACCCATTTCATGGCCATCGATCATTAACTGAGGATGCCAGATATTAATCGCTTTTACGCGCCCTCTTGTTTCAGGATGCACACCCAATATAAAGTCGCGATTTAAATCGAACAAATAATGATTAGTTCTTCCAAATGGCCACTGACCTTGGTGAAGTATTGATTGATCATCAACATTCGGAGCTACAGCACGACTTTCTTGCATGCGCTTGGTAAAACGTGCTCGTCCGTCAGGGTTCATGGATGGGTCAATAATAATGACCAACTTATCAAGGAGGTCAGTAACTTCTGGGCTTTCAGAAGCAATTAAATGGTAAATGCTCGCCAAGGCAGAATCAGAACCTGAGGTTTCATTACCATGAATTGAGTATGCCATCCAAGCCACACCAGGTAGTTCTTCAATTGCAGCATCAGCATCTGCAGCACTCAAATCCTGTGGATTAGCCAGCTTGGCTAAGTTTGCTTTGATACTGTCCAATCGAGCTAAGTTTTTTTCGCTTGAGATGATCGCATAGACTAACGGCCGCTTTTCATGGCTTCGTGCATACTCGACTAATTGCATGTTTACTGATTGTTCGTCCCAAAGCGTAACGGCATCAATAATTTGAATTGGAGTCGCAGTCATTTTCCCCACCTCAAAGCCTAGAATATCTTTGGGGTTGGTAATGCCCTTCTTATAGTCACCATGCAATAATTGGTTTTTATAGTCCAAACCTTGAAGTTTGGTAGGCTTCATTTTAATAGCTGCCTGACTTTGTCCAAAACTGATAAGTAGTGCAATAAATATGAGACTAATACGTGAAAATATATGATTCATTGAGTGATCCTAGATTTTGTGCAAAAAAGCCAACTAGCACCTTACCTAGCGACGATTGCTGGGTCAATGGAATCTGAGTGAATTTTATAGCTCTTTTTATTCACTGAAGTACTAATTACATCTTGAAAATTGCTTACTTCGCTACTATATAAATGCATGTAGCTATAACCTGACTAACACGGAGAATTATAATGGCTTTTGAACTACCCGCTTTACCCTTTGCTAAAGATGCTTTGGCCCCCCACATCTCAGAAGAGACTTTAGACTATCACCATGGCAAGCACCACAATGCTTACGTAGTAAACCTGAACAACCTAATCGCTGATACTGACATGGCTAACATGTCATTAGAAGATATTATCAAGAGTTCTGATGGTGGTGTATTTAACAATGCAGCACAGGTATGGAATCACACATTTTATTGGAATTGCTTATCTCCAAGTGGCGGCGGAGCTGCATCAGGTGCAATTGCAGATGCAATCAATGATGCCTTTGGTTCTTTTGATGCATTTAAAACAGCATTTACTGACGCCTGTATTACTAACTTCGGTTCTGGTTGGACATGGTTAGTTAAGAATGCTGATGGCAAGCTAGAAATTGTTAAGACAGCAAATGCTGGCTGCCCAATCACAGACGGCCATACTGCACTGTTAACCTGTGATGTTTGGGAACATGCTTACTATGTAGATTACAGAAATGCTCGCCCAGCTTACGTAGGCGCTTTCTGGAATTTAGTTAACTGGGATTTCGTTAACCAGAACTTTGCTTGATAGCAGTTTCAGCTAGCGGTATAACCTATATCGCTAGCTATTAGCTTTGTCTGCATCCAATAAATCACGAACTTTTCTTAAAAGATCATTCGGCTGAAAGGGCTTCTTTAGTATATTGTTTAATAACTTTTCACTGACCATACTATGGTCTCTGTTGTCATCAAATCCAGTGGCCAGCAGTATACTAACTTCAGGGTATAGTTCTAATACCTTTCCACTCAACTGATAGCCATCCATTTGGGGCATAACGATATCAGATATTATTAAGTCTACCCGCATTTCTTTTAACATCTTTAATGCTTCAATTGCAGAATTACAACTCAGAGTATTATAACCGTAGTTTTTAAGCATCTCGGTAGTAAGTGCACATATGGCCTGTTCATCATCTACAACTAATATAGTTTCGTTGCCATAAACATCTTTGTTTATATGCTCATGTTCCAACGCTTCTATCTGCTCAGCCTTATAATGTACCGGGAAATAAATACTGAACTCGGTGCCAACACCCACTTCAGAAGACACGGATACAGAACCTTCTGAACGGCGAGCAAAACTAAACACCTGTGATAAACCTAATCCAGTCCCCTTTTCACCCTTGGTTGAATAAAAAGGCTCAAAGACATTTGATAGTTCACTTTTCTCAATACCACAACCGGTATCAATAACAGATAAGATCACATAGTTCCCTTTATTAAGGGCTAACTCATTGGCAGTGCTTTTTTTCAAATATCTATTATTTGTTTGTATAATTAGTTTTGATTCACCGCCTTGCTTCTCCATCGCATGCATTGCATTAATACTTAAATTCAACAAAGCATGCTCTAGTTCATTCTTATCAATCAGAATTGAATTTAAATCACTGTCTAACTCAAGAGATATATCAATACCCACTGTGAGTGATGCCTGCAGCATATCTTTTTGCTCTACAATTACATCATTGAGATTAATATGTTCTAAATCAAAATGCTTTTTACGTGCAAAACTGAGTAAATTATTGGTAAGTTTCGAGCCACGCAAACCAGCGGTATTAATTTGCTCAGCATAACCAGACAATTTCTCATCATCCACCAAATTTTGTGTCAACAATTCTGAGTAACCAATAATGACGCCCAACACATTATTAAAATCATGTGCTATTCCACCAGTTAACTTACCCATTGCATCCAATTTTTCTGACTGCCTTAATGCCTCTTCAATACCTTTACGTTTTAGAGAGTCAAATATAATAGTTAGTATGTCTGCAATTGAAATAATAAAGGCCTGTTCTTCAAGTTGCCAAACTCGCTTTTCACCAATATGTTCCAAGCAGATCACCCCAGTAACAGTACCCGATTGATAAAACGGTGCATCCAACATTGATGTAATTCCGTGACTCGGAAAATACTCTTTAGTAAACTCAATGACATCTGGATCGCTATAAACATCATCGTAGACAAGTAATCGATCAAGTTTTAAGGCCTTGAAATAGGAAGGGAACTCTTTCTCACATAATTCAATATTGTATAGGTGCGTATCTTCATCAGCATCCCAAAGATTTGATAGGTTGATACAGGTCCCCTCTTCGCTCTCATCAAGAAGCCAGATACTCACTCTCTGTATATCTAATGTACTACTAACAGTCTTAGTTAAATGCAGCAACATGCTATCAAACTTGTCTGATACAAAATCGGGATGTCTCACTAAATTTGCTAAAGTCTCATTAAAACTATTCACTCTTTCTGCTCTATTTTTTTCCTTTATTTCAATCAATTTAGAGTCAGTGATATTTACCATTATTGCCCGATAGCCGACAATATCTCCTTCGTTACTTTTGATAGAGGAAATGGTTGCATGGACCCAATAATATGATTCATCCTTAGTCTGATTACATATTTCACCACGCCATTCATTATCATCGTTGGTGGTAATGTTGATCCGCTCCCAAAATGTTTTATCAAATTGTTTCGCATTAATAGTACTAAAATCGCGTCCTAACAATTCTTCGCTATTGTATTGAGATATCTCACAGAAAAGTCTATTTACATAAGTAATGATGCCATTAACATCTGTTTCACAAACCAGTGCTGTTGTATCAAGTGCCTTGTGACGGCGAGCTAATCGTTTAATAAGCCCTTCATTTTTATTCAATACTTTTTGGATTAAAAAATAATAAATCAATGGGCCGCAGATAATTGCTAACAAAGAGGCTTTTAAAAGAGTATGGGCAGGTCCAGCTTCATAGTTCAATTGATGTAGAAAAGTCATGATTAACAATTCAACAGCAAAAATAACCATTAGAATAACAATTAAAACACTGTATTTATTTAGCTTCATAGACCTCAATAATTACCCACTTTTACATTGAGTGATAATTTGTTCATAACACAGAATAACTAAAGTCAGCTATTAAATACAAGTGAGCGCAAATATTAATACTTCATATCATCACATTACAAGCCTACATTGGGCTGCTGTTTATAGTGGGTAGCAGGTTAAATTACAGGGATGTAATTTATAGTCAACCGGGAATCGGTTCGACATATAATATATCAAGATGATTAAATGATTTTTGAAATTGAGATGTAAAAAAATGGTGCCCAGGGCCGGAGTCGAACCGGCACAGTGTTGCCACCGGGGGATTTTAAGTCCCCTGCGTCTACCAATTTCGCCACCTGGGCAGATGACCTGAGTACCAAAATTACAGCACTCTATTTTGAACTTTTGTTTACAAATCTGTGTGACTTGCAAATCAAGGCGCGACTTTATCATGTAATGATAAGGTCGGCAATCCTAAACTATTGAATTTTTCAGAAAATCTTAATCTACCGGCATCTCGAATGAGATACCGACAAAATATTTGTTAATCCCAGCTTAAACCACCACCGGTTTGATACTCCGTAACTCGCGTTTCAAAGAAGTTTTTCTCTTTACGAATATTCGCTTGCTCGTCCAACCAAGGGAAAGCACAGGTTGCTTCTGGGAACGGTTGTTCTAGACCCAGCTGTTGTGCACGACGGTTAGCGATAAATCTAAACTGCTGAACATGTTCTTCAGCTGAGTAACCTAAAATTGGATTCTCTAAAAGGTATCTAGCATAGCCAGCTTCTGCTGCTTCTGCTTCATCCCACATTTCACGGATTGCTTTAAGGTCTAAAGTGATGTCATTTTCCATAATAATTTGTGACACAACTCGGATACCAAACCCCGCATGCATGATTTCATCACGCATAATGTACTGAAGTTGTTCAGATGTGCCTTTCATAAAGCCTCTACGCTGTAGAGAGAATATAGGGCTAAAGCCGTTATAGAACCAGCAACCTTCAAATACTGCTGCGAAGAATATATAGGCCATCACGAAGTTATTCAGTTCATCAGGATCGGTTAGATCAATGTCTGCTCTAAGAATGGAGTTCAAACGTTTATTAGCAATTTGAATTTTCTTATTAATTGCAGGAACAACGCGGTAACGGTTGTAAATTTCACCCTGGTCCAAACCAAGTGTTTCAATACAATGTTGGTAAGTCCATGTATGTAGCGCTTCTTCGTATACCTGACGTGCTTGATAGATTTGTAACTCAGGAGCTGTCATTTTTTCCATAACAGCTAGACCGATATTTCTCATAGCTAAAACATCAGAAGTAGTTAGATAAGCAAGTACATTGGTGTAAACATGACGTTCATTATCATTTAACTTATGTTTGTAGTCATAGATGTCTTGAGTCATATTGACATCAAGAGGAGTCCAGTGATTCTTGTTTGCGTTTAAGAAGTATTCCCAAGCCCAAGGATACTTAAACGGTGCTAACTGGTTTACATCGGTTAAGCCATTGATGACACGCTTATCTTCAGCACGAACTGGCTCAAGAGCTAGCTCAGTTTCTAATGGCTCTTCTTCTACTAATTTTTTAGCAGGCATAGGCGCTGATTGAGTTTCAGTAGCTTCTGTTTCAGACGTAACAGCTGATGCAGGCGCCGATTCAACCGTCGCAGTTTCATTAATCTCAGGCTCTGGATTCTTAGGTTTATTCTTTACTTGGCTTGGTTGTTTCTTACTGTCTGAAAAGGAATCCCAATTTAACATTCGCTGCCCTCTGAAAAACTACTATATATTGATGTTTGGATGAATCACAGATACTACATCTAGTGGCTTAGCTGATCAAGCAACTTTCGATTAGAAGTGTGATTTAATTTGAGCTAAGCAATTATGATTTTTATTTTATGGCCTAGATAAGAAAATTATACGCACTGTTGGGCATTCATAAAAGCACTAATTTGATCTTTAGAGTAAAAAAAACGTCCACTTGCAGACTATTTTCTTAACCTAGATCAACTAAGTGCTAGATCGAGCACTGTACCAATAGTGAGTATCTCGAAATGTCCGTATAGTATTTTATTTACCTATTTAACTTGCGAAAACTAATAAAACTGTTGTGAATAACATGCATTTAGAGACTGATATTATCATTGGAGTAGCGCCAAACGGTGCTAAATTAATGCCAATAGACCACCCCAATCTACCATTAACTGCTAATCACTTAGCTGAAACTGCTATTGAATGTCTTGCGCAAGGCGCACGAATGTTCCATCTTCATGTCAGAAATGAGCATGGACAACACAGCATCGATAAGTTGCATTATCAACCTGCTATTAACCTGCTTGAAGAAACAGTCGGCGACCAAATGATGATCCAGGTAACGAGTGAATCTGCAGGGCTCTATTCAAATGACCAACAAATGCGCCTGATGCTAGACTTACAGCCAAAATTTGTCAGTATTGCCATCAGGGAATATATACGCTCCCCTACCGATGGTGATTTGTTTAGTAGCTTCATTAATAAGCTATATTCTAGTAGTACGGTCATTCAATACATCCTCTATGATAATTTAGACTATCAATTATATTGTACTTTGCTTGAATTAAAGCTTATTCCAAATGATAGACATTCAACACTAGTAGTCTTGGGTCGTTATTTTGGCGGCGATCCAGAACTAGACATACTGCAAGATTACGAACCGACGATTAGCGGCCTTGGAACCAGTATGTTGTGTACCTTTGGTCCCAATGCACCTGCCATATTACTAAAGGCTACAGAGTTAGGCCAAAATATACGGCTAGGTTTTGAAAATGGTTGTTATCTAAGTGATGGAACAATAGCAGAGAGTAATGCGCAACTAATTAGTGATTATGTCAATCATTTGGATGGTAGTAGAAAGATCGCAGGTATTGATGAATGTCGTAAACAAATGGGCGACGTATAAAGCAAGATCGGAGATATTTATAGAAGTACAATAGATTGTCGTACAATTTAGCGATACTTAACCCTGGTAAAACTTACCCTGCCAGACCGCTTTATTTTTCATTGCTTGTTCAATTTTAGCTGTTACAGCGTAATTCTTAAGCCCACCCCATTTAGGTGCCAGCAGTAACTCTGCTGGTGACTCACTGGTAAAACGTTCAATTACAATATCAGGTCTTAATTTAGCAACGAAATCTACCATCAAGTCTACATAGGTATCTACATCAAAAAGAGAAAACATTTCTGGTGTATTTTTATACTGGAAAGCCATCATGGTGTTTTTAATAATCTGTAACTGATGGAGCTTTAGACTATTAATGGGCAATTTTGATAGCTTCTCAGCATGTCCCAGAATGTCTGCTTTGGTTTCACCTGGTAAACCAATTATCATGTGAGCACCAAGATCAAACCCCCTACCCTTAGCACGCTCATAGGCCTGTTGCGTCTCTTCAAAACTATGGCAGCGATTAACTAAATCAAGCGTCCTATTAATAGTACTTTCAACGCCAAACTCCAGAGAAACATAATATTCTTTAGCCAAATCCTCTAATAAGGCCAACACCTCATCACTAATGCAATCCGGTCGAGTACCAACCACAAGTCCAATGACATCTGGATGCGCCATGGCGTCACGATAGTATTGCTCTAAGATTGAAAAGTCCGCATAGGTATTGGTATAGGCTTGAAAATAAGCCAAGTATTTTTGCCCTTTGTACTTATGGGCAAAGAAATCAATCCCTTCCTGTATCTGTTGGCTAATGGATTTTTGAGGTTCGCAGTAATCGGGATTAAAACTATGATTGTTACAGTATGTGCAGCCACCATTGCCCTTACTGCCATCGCGATTGGGACAACTAAAGCCTGTATCGAGCGAGACCTTTTGGACTCGCGCTCCGAATTGCTTTCTGATATAGGCTGAATAACTGTTATAAGGCCTATTAGCTGTGGTTGTGCTGGACATAAATTAAGGTACTATTTTATCCAACATTAGCACCACTGGTTGGCCTGGAAAAGGACGCTTAATCAATCCTGACGAAGCTTCAATATCTCCTGACACAGCCGTTGGTGAGCCACTAAATGAAATACGCGCTGCGAGTGTTACCTCTTCAAACTTGGATAATGCGAACTGTGCTTGCATTGCCTGAGTATCATTCAGTAATACGGGTCCTGATAAGTCACCCACCTGCATTCTAACCACAGCAATCGGAAACTTCGGACCATTAGCCGCTCGGGCAAAGATAAATAGAAATTCATTACCATCTAATTTATCCATTATTTGTTGAGGAATTTGTACATCAACAAACAGTCCTGGTCTCCCAGAACCATCATCTGGCTGTTTAAGTTGTGCATCTTGTTGCGCATGCGCATGTCCAGAATGATCCGTCTCATCTTGCGCCACAGTTTTACCTTCAGCTTTTGCTTGGGCATCAGCGATTCGCTCATCAAGCATGGCTATCATATTGGGATTGCCAGACATAGTCTTTTTAAGTTTGGTCCAACTGTTAACAGCAAGATCAAACATGCCAATTCTATAGGCACTGCCTGCCTGAAGTAATAATGCACCTTGATGATTAGGATCCTGCTTAAGAATTTCCCCAATCAGCTTATGACCTTCGATAATGCGCTTAGTATCAGCACTTCGAGTCATCATCTGTGCTTCATCAACCTTAAGGTCTAGATTATCGGGAAACAAGGATTGAGCTATTTTTAAACTTTGCTGTGCTTCCTTTTCGCGACCATAACTGGCATTAAAAAAGCTTAAGTCGCGCCAAGCCTCTATTGATTCAGGCTCAATATCTACTCTTGAGCGCAAACCTACGTAAAGCTCAGTAATGGCGCTTTGATTTTGCCTTTCTTGAACACCTTTTCTAAACTTATCAATAGCTTGCGAGTCTCTCTTAAGAAACTCTATAATATCGTTTCGAAATTCGTTTTCAGCATAAAACCCAGAATAGTAATAACTTCCGTAGGCGATTCCTACAGAAATAGTAACCAGGCTCACAAAGAGTATTAACAAAGGCTTCTTATCACCCGCCTTGGCTGCCTGCTCTGTCCCAGCAACTGAATCTGCGGTGTCTTTTTTCAGTTCATCACTCAATAACTGCCATTCTTCTTGGTCTAGATCATTTGAATCAAGGCGGCGTTTTAACTCTTTGGTATAGAACTGAAAATCACGTTTTAATTGAGATAATCTAATATCTAAAGACTTCTCAACATCGGCAAGGCCTTGAGATGATTTACCGACCAAAGACGGCAATAAAAATGCGATAAGTAATACTGTAAATAATGCAAAAATCCAAAACATTAGTCGTTATCTCCTGCTTCAGATTGCCATTGTTCAACCAGTTTCATACTGGCATCCTTAGAATCCTTTTCTGTGTTATCGTCAGTGCTACTCTGTGTAGTCGATCGTGACCGTAAAAATCTAATCACTAGGAAGGAGCCTACTAAAAGCAATGCAAACGGACCAAACCAGATAAACCAAGTCGAAGGCTTTACTGGTGGTTTATAGTAAATAAAGTCGCCATAGCGTGCTTTTAAGTAGCTGATGATTTCATCATCAGTGGCGCCTTTATGGAGTTGTTCATAAATAATATCTTTTAAATCGACTGACAAAGGTGCATTTGAATCAGCTAGATTATTATTCTGGCACTTGGGACACCTAAGCTCTTGGATTAGTACATTAAAGCGTTGCTCTAATACCGGATCATCAAATTCATAGAAGATAATTTCAGCTTTTAAGGTCAGAGCAGAAACTGCCATTATAAGTAGTAACGATAATACCTTTATAGGGGCCAATGTTAGTTGCTTCATGGTGTATTCCCCTTTAAGTCATCTACCAGCATCGGTTTGATTAATTCTTGCCAGACACGGTCAGTCACGACACCGACATGACGATAGATGATTTTATTTTCGGCGTTTATAACAAAGGTTTCTGGCGCACCATAGACACCCAGTTCAATACCCAGTCGGCCATTTTCATCAAAGATAATAGTATCGTAGGGGTCGCCTAAATCATTAATAAACTTAAGACCTTTTGGCACGGTATCTTTGTAGTTTAAACCATAGATAGTAACTGCCTTTTGAGACTGTAGTTGCATTAGGTATGGATGCTCGGTATAGCAAGATGGGCACCAGCTAGCAAATACATTCAATAATGCCGGACCCTTGATATCCTTATCCGTTACCCTTTGATTAGTGTCCATTAAAGTAACACGTTCAAATTCAGGAATCGGCTTACCAATAAGCTGAGATTCCAATTGAGTTGGATCTTTTCCTAGTCCGGTAAATAGCAATATTACCATGACAGAAAATACAGCTAAGGGGCTAATAAAAAGCAGCTTCTTTTTCAATACGGGATCCATTATTTAGACTCCCTTGAACGATAACGCTTGTCTAATATTGAAATTAGCGCACCAAAGGCCATCATCAAGCCACCCAGCCACAACCACATCACAAAGGATTTAATATAAACGCGTACTGCCCAGTCTGTACTGTCTGGAAGCTGTTCACCCATGGCAACATAGAGATCACGAAACAGGCTAGAATCAATGCCTGCTTCCGTCATCCACTGTCCAGAAGCGTGGTATTGGCGTTTCTCAGGGTTTAACGTGGCCAGTAACTTATCATTCTTATATACCTTGAATTCGCCACGTAAGGCGTCAAAGTTAGATGCTTTACGTTGCGTTATACCAACAAATTCAAAAACAAATCCATTAACTTCCTGCTTCTGTGCAGGGCCCATTCTAATCACCTTCTCTACCGAGAGATGTGAAGACAATACGACACCGACAACCACAATCACTAAACCAAGGTGTGCGAACATCATGCCGTAATAGCTGGTGTTCACCTTTCGCCACTTGAAGCCAGACTTACGATTGGCCTGTGACCACCACTCTTTGAAGGTCATGATAGTAACCCAAGAGGCAAGGAAGATTCCTAAATATACTTGCGCCATCTCAGAACCGGTCTTACCTGAAGCACCGAGTAATGATACAGCAGCAATAACCAGCGCCAAAACAAAGGCTATACGACTCTTAACAACGAGCTCAGAGAAGCTGTATTCACGCCAGCGGACAACCGGCCCAAGTGCTACTAAGAATACTAATGGAGTCATTAAAATGTTAAACACCATATTAAAATACGGAGGACCCACTGAAACTTTGCCCAACTCAAGTAAGTCAGCAATGATTGGTTGTAATGTACCAATAAGGACCATTACAGTAACGACAGCTAGGATAAGGTTGTTCCACAAGAACAGGGCCTCTCGAGACAAAGCGCCAAACCAACTGGTCACCGATACTGTCGATGCGCGCATTGCAAATAACAATAATGACGCACCAACAACGATACCTAGGAAAACTAAAATATAGGTTCCTCGTACTGGGTCGTTAGCAAAGGCATGTACTGAGGTTAACACGCCTGAACGCACTAGAAATGTACCTAATAAACTAAAACTGAATGCAGCAATGGCAAGTAAAGTAGTCCAGGCTTTGAAAACGCCACGTTTTTCAGTAGCTGCTAGAGAATGTAATAAAGCGGTACCAATCAACCAAGGCATAAAGGATGCATTTTCAACTGGATCCCAGAACCACCAGCCACCCCAACCAAGCTCATAGTAAGCCCACCAAGAACCGGTAGCGATACCCATAGTAAGGAACATCCAGGCCGCCAATGTCCAAGGTCGTACCCAGCGCGCCCAAAGTGCATCAATTCGCCCTTCTAATAAGGCTGCCAATGCAAAGGCAAATGCCACAGAGAAACCAACATAACCCATGTACAGTAAAGGTGGGTGAAAGACCATGCCAGGGTCTTGAAGTAAAGGATTCAAGTCACTGCCATCTACCGGATAAATAGGTAATAAACGGTCAAATGGATTTGATGTAAATAGAATAAAACTTAAAAAACCGATTGCAACTGCGCCAAGTACCGCTAATACTCTAGCGCGTGTCATAGCCGGTAATGTGCGACTCATCATTGCCACGGCAAAGGTCCAAGAAGCTAGGATAAACACCCACAACAGTAAGGATCCCTCATGGCCACCCCAAGTTGCTCCAAGCCGGTAGGCTGTCGGCAAGAATCGATTGGAGTGTGATGCAACATAGGCGACTGTGAAGTCGTTAATATAGAACGACCAGGCCAGCGCAGCAAATGCTATAGATACAAAGATAAATAGTGCCGTGGCCATAGGTTTAGCCAACAACACCAAGCGCCATCTATTAGTCGACAACCCAACTAACGGCAAAATAAATTGCAGCAACGCAATGGCCAGTGCGAAATTAAGTGCTAAATTTCCAATTTCAGGAATCATGGCTTCTTCTGCTTACGGATTCTTGCATCTACGTCAGCCTTCATTAACGCATCAGCAACTTCCGGAGCCATATAGTTTTCATCGTGTTTTGCTAGAACTTCGGTGGCTATAAATCGGCCTTCTCCGTCCAATTTACCCATGGTTACAATGCCCTGACCTTCACGAAATAAATCCGGGAGGATTCCAGTATAATAAACGGTCATGTCTGTTGCATTATCTGTAAGGCCGAATTGTACTTTCAAGCTATCGGAATCACGTTTAACACTGTTCTCAACAACTAATCCACCTAGGCGTATCAAAACACCCTGTGGTGCTGTTTGAACATCAGATGGCTGATAAAAAAGGTTAATGTTTTTTTGCATCGCAAATAAGCCAAGCCCAATTGCAATACCTAAGCCAGTGATAACAGATAGGACAATAATCAGTCTACGTCGTCGTAATGGTTTCATATGATTTACTTTGCCTTAATATTTCTGAGAGCAGTTACTGCTCTCGCTGTTCTTGACGGTATCGTCTTTGTAATTGTTCAACTAATTTTTTATTCTTTAAGCGAGTAGATAAATAGAGTCCCACAAAAATAACCAAAGCAATTCCGTAGCTGCTCCAGACATAAAACCCATGACCACCCATATGTAAAAATTCTTGAAATGTCATGCGCTCAACCTCTCTTTTATCCAATTCTTATCGCGTTCACGATCGAGTATTTCGTTGCGAATTCGGTACATACTAATTGCAGTACAAAATAGAATAATTGCAAACATCATCAGTAGTAACGGCGTTAACATTTCTACCGGCATACTCGCCTTGCCTGCCACAGATATTGAGGACTTCTGATGTAACGTATTCCACCAGTAAACAGAGTAATGAATGATCGGTACATTGACTACACCTACCATAGCAAGAACACCGGCTGCTCTATCACCCAGTTCACGATCCTCAAAAGCACTATGCAATGCCATAAAGCCGACATATAAAAAGAATAAGATTAACTCAGTTGTCAGTCTTGCATCCCAAACCCACCAAGTACCCCAGGTAGGTTTACCCCAAATGGCGCCGGTAACCAAGGCCAGAAAAGTCATGGCAGCACCAACAGGTGCAATACTTAAAGCGGCCATATGGGCCATTTTAATACGCCAGATATAGCCCACAGCAGCAGCAATTGCCATAACCACATAACCAAACATTGAGGCAGTAGCCGTTGGTACATGTATGTACATTATACGAACAGTATTGCCCTGTTGATAATCAATAGGCGAATCGTACAAACCCAAATAAGTTCCAACCATCATCAATATGACACTAATAATTAACATCGGTGGCAATAACCAATCGGTTATATCGAAGTATGACTTCGGAGATGTTAATCGATTAAACCATTGCCAAGTCATATCTACTCCTAATGTATGGATATTTTAATTGCGGCGACAGAAGCTAATGGCACGAGCGCAATGCTGCCGGCCAAATAAGCGCCTAAATAGGCTAATTGCCCAGAATATTCTAAACCCATGCCTGCTGCCGTAACAGCACTGGCACCAAATATTAAAACTGGGATAAATAATGGTAGAACTAATAGGCTTAATAGCACCCCACCCTGTCGTAAACCAACAGTAAGGCCCATTCCGACCGATCCTATCAAACTTAGGATGGCTGTTCCAATAATCAAGCTCGATAATAGTGCAGTCATGGCATGAGTAGGCAGGTGCATCATAATGGCCAATACTGGTGATATCACTACCAAAGGGATACCTGTTGTAACCCAGTGACTAATAATTTTTGCTACCACAACCAAATAAGGAGAGCCGGATTGAAGTAATAGTAACTCCAAGGTTCCATCTCGGTAGTCATCACGATACATAGACTCCAAGGAAAGCATTGCTGCGAGTAAAGCAGAAACCCAAATAATACCGCCGCTAATACTCGCTAATAATTCACCATCTGGAGTGACGGCCAATGGAAATAGTGAAACGGTGATTAAAAAGAATATAAGCGGATTAGTAACATCCTGACGACTACGCCATTGCCTTAGTAGCTCACGTTTTAGGAGGCGTTTAAACATGACTGTTCATATCCTCTACTATTTCAAGCACCTTAAGCTCTACATCTAAACTTACTGGTTGATGACTGGTTAACAATACTGACCCACCCCGCTTAACATAGCTAGAGATTATTCCTTCAAGCCAGGTACAGCCTTTAACATCTAAGGCAGTAAACGGCTCATCTAATATCCAACACTTTGAATCTGCGATAAGTAATCTAGCCAGCGCAACGCGACGTGCCTGACCTGCTGAAAGATGGCGGGCTTCCGAGTCAAAATATGCCCCTAATCCAACTTCATGTAAGGCAGCCTCAATAACATCTCCGTTATAAAAGTTACCATTGATGGGATGATACAAAAGGTTTTCTAAAACAGTCAGCTCAGGTTTAACGGCTGGCAAATGACCATAAAACAAAGGAATAATAGGCATTTCATCATCTTGCTGCCAGGCTATGTCACCCTCTTGCTCAGGCAGAAGTCCACACAAACAACGCAATAGGCTGGTTTTGCCTGCGCCATTCTGTCCGACCACTTGATAGATTTCACCAGAGGATAATTTTAGATCTAAATTTCTAAATAACCACCGTTCAGATCGGCGCACACCGAGCTTATTAACTTGTAATATAAGTTTATGGGTATCTAACATTAAGACCTACTTGAGCGAACAATTTTTGCTATTTTTATTATCTGATCAGATTATAGCCTATTCTGTTCTTAAAAGGTGGCTATTCAGTCGCATAAATTGACAAGGATCAAGACGCTAATTATATGGATTCAATGGTAAAGATAGTGGACATTGATGATATACATAATTAAATTAGAAGACGGCTTTTCATTCGTCTATTTAGGCTGTATAAATAATAAAAGAGTATTTCAAGGGGACCCATTATGAGAAAAGTAGCGATTGTAGGTGGTGGTTCGTCTGGCTGGATGGCAGCAGCCTATATGAATGGCGCATTGAATCATCAAGGACAGCAAAAAAATGTTGAAATAACTTTGGTTGAGTCCCCTGATATTCCAAGAATTTCGGTCGGTGAGGCAACCATTCCTTCAATTAGACACTTACTGGCAGTGATTGGTCTAGATGAACGTGATTTTATGATCACTGCAGATGCCACATTCAAACAATCTATTAAGTATGTAAATTGGGTAGAGAAAGATAATAGCTTTTATCACCATCCATTCAGTCGATATCAGAACCAACCGCTTGATCGATCTGGCGAAGATTGGTTAAAAAGCGATCGCAGCATACCATTCATGGAAACTGTTTCGGCACAGCCCATCATTTGTGAAATGAATCGTTCTCCATTGATGATGGATGCTTGGGATATGGGTGCGCCGCTAACCTACGCCTATCATATGGATGCCCAAAAATTTGCTGACTATCTCAGAGATTTCTCAGTTAGCAGAGGCGTAAATCATATTCTCGCCAATGTGACTGATGTTAGTGTTGGAGAAAATGGTCATATAAAATCAGTAGCGACGGATCAAGGGCACTCAATAGAAGCCGATCTATACATAGACTGCACCGGTTTCAGAGCAAAACTCATTGCGGAAACACTTGATGTTGGTTTCGAAGATTGTTCGAAATTTTTATTCTGCGATCGTGCTGTCACCATGCACGTGCCATACGAAACCCATTACCCTGGGTTGATACGTCCCTATACGACTGCTTCAGCCCTATCGAACGGCTGGGTTTGGGACATTCCTATGCGCTCTAGACGTTCTATTGGTTATGTACATTCGAGTAAGTACATTTCTGAAGCTGATGCGGAAAACGAATTTAGAGCCTATCAAGGTATTAATACCGATCAACTTGAGTCTCGTATAGTTAATTTTAGCGTTGGTAAAAGGCATAAGCACTGGCAAGGAAACTGTATTGCACTGGGCTTATCAGCTGGCTTTGTTGAACCACTTGAATCAACAGGTCTGTATTTTAGTGATCTCGGTATCGTAGCCTTATGTCAGCACTTTCCGATGAAAGATGAACATATGGATGCTATGGCTTACCGCTATAATAGAATCCTATCGAACAGGTTCTATGAAATCTTAGACTTTATTAATATGCACTATTGCCTGACGCGGCGTACTGACACAGAATTTTGGCGAGATGTTCAGAAACCTGAACACATTACCGATCGTTTAAAAGCTAAATTTGAATACTGGAAAATGCGTCCACCTACTGCCTTTGATTTTGAGGACCAAAGCTTTCCAGGTTTATCTACATCAGCTATAAGTTCAGCAATGAGCGGAGCTGATAACAGAGCTGCCGTAGATACAGCCGGCCTATGGAACCATGAAAGCTATGAATGCATCATGAACGGTATGCGATTTATGGATAAAGAGTATGATGAACTGTACGGAACAAATAGAGCCAAACCTTATATCTACCCGCACATTATTGAACGATTGAAAGCAGCGCACCAAAAACTACCGCCGCATGAAGTTTGGCTTAAAGCAAAATTAGGTATGGAAGAGTATCAAACTGCAGGCAAACCAGATGGCTGGGTTTGTTAATTATTGATAACCTAAGATTTCACGCAGTCCAGGGGCGGCATAATTAACCATTTGTTTTTGAATTTCAGGCAACTCATCGGGTACCGTAAAGTTTAATCCAGAGAGGTTTTCTCTTGCAGTACCTGATTGTTCTCTGTCCGATCCAATCTGAATACGTTGTTTCCAATTATCGGGTAATTCTTTAATACCAATAATACTAAACAGGTCCGCGAAAAATTCTTTAGCCTTAATAGAATCGAGGTCTTTTAAGTTAGCGACCACGTCTTCGTACTTAATCAATTTAACATCTGTGCCTAACCATGAAACGGCATTATGGGTAAAAATTTCATTCATTGTTGGCGCTTTTTGATAGATCCCGAAAATCATCATATTCATCACCTGTTCCATGGTGATTTTTCCACTTTTTAAATTTTCCATAGAACCTTGAAAGGTATCCGATAAGAAAAACCGCGCGCGTGCTAAAACCCAATCATAGGGATCACGCACTATCAATAACTGCTTAACGCCATCAAGCGCCATTGCAGAATCATCTGAAAACAATAAATGGCCCCAACTGATTTTTGGATTGGATGGATTGAAGGCATTAATGTGTTGTTTTAATACCGGTATCTGGATAAACATCTCATGGTACTGTTGCTCAACAGGAACAAACATACGAAATATGTTCCGAACTAAATGTGTACCGCACTTAGGTACAGAGTTAAGAAATACAGGTGCTTCGAGTTTTTGATGTTCAAATTCTTTATTTCTTTCATTCAAGTTATCTTGTTTTGCAACTATTGTAGGCATACTTTTTATTAACCCTGCTTATTCATATTCTGATTATATAAAAAAGGTCGACATAAAGCCGACCTTTTTATTTTACTCAACCGAGTTGATTAGAACTCGTAATTGATATTTGCGAACAGTCTACGACCACGCCAATCATACTGACTTGAGAAGGCCGCGTTACCAATAGAACTAGCACTTGTGTATCGGTTACTAATTTTTGGTGGTTCTTGGTTAAAGGCATTCGCAACACCTAATACAAAGGACATGTTGTCATATTCTTTAGCAATTGAGAAGGTATGGTACCTTACATCATCTGAGCTATTTATGAACCTAACAGGTGTTCCATAATAAGTTGTTGTATTGCCTCCAACATATCCTCCAACAGTTTCATCATACTCACTATTTGATACCGAGCCAACGTAACTAACTAACCAACTATACGTCCAACCATCATTGCTGTATGACGACTTAAAAGTTGCCGTTAAGCGTGGATCGCCGAACATGCCATTGGAGCTTGTTTCTGTATCAGCAAACAGTGCACTCCTATCATCACTCTGATACGAATGTCTGGTTTCAAATGTCAGCATGCCACCTGCTTCAAGCTCAACATCATAGTTAATCGCAAGGTCATAGCCTTTATTAACCTGTGATGCAATATTGAGGAAACTAGCACGAACATCAGAAATCCTGTTATCAATCGGATCACGATCGAACTGAGCACATAATGGATCAGTTGGGAAAAACTCAGATGCGTAACAACGGCCAACAATGGTTGCAGCAGACAATGTAGTCACCTGCCCTTCGATTAAATAATCAAAATAATCTAACGATATTGAGAACTGATCATTTCCAAAATCAGGTGTCCATACAATACCAACAGTATTAGCTTCTGATGTTTCAGCCTCTAATACACCAGCACCACCACCTTGATAAACGGTAGCAGAGATTGCTCCACCAGCAAAATCATCGGCAATACCATCAGCAGCACAGTTATCAGCAAGTCTTTGTGAAATGCTACCGTTTGTTAGTGCTGTACCCCAGTTTATACATGGGTCTATCGCTCTTTGACCTGTGAATGAACTTTGATTCGCTAAGTACAACTCAAATAGTGCCGGAGATCTGAATGATGTACCTTGTGATGCTCGTAAAAATAGATCATCGGTAATAGACCATTTAAGTCCAGCTTTATAGGTTGTATCACTACCAAAGGAAGAAACATCAGTATATCGAGCAGAAACTGTTAATTCTAATGAATCTAATACGGGAATAATAATCTCACCAAAAACTGCTTTGGTACTGTTATCACCCTTGGTAATTCCAGCAGAACTAGAGCCCCAAGTATTGCCCGATAAGGTTGCTTCACCAGGAACATCATTAATTTCATCCGTTCTGTAGTGGAAACCAATCGCAGCACTCACTGTACCTGCAGGTAATTCAAAAGCATCACCAGCAACGAAGCCTTCTATAGACTGTTGTTCATATACTGTTTTACCTACCTGACTACCAAATAGATAGGAGCGCATTTCTTGAGAAATGTTACCCGCTAAGAATTGTGGATCTAACCATGGAATATCCTGACAGGCAGTACCATCAGCGTGACTGGATCCGACACAAGACCCTAACAACCAGTTCTGATCATAGATTCTATCACCATAGATAAAGTCATTTTGGTATTCACCTTCTGACTTACTGTATTGAAGCGACACATCATAATACCAGCTTGTAGTGCCGACATTACCAGTCAAACCAGCAACTAAACGCATATAATCGACAGTGATTTCTGAGTCTGAACCTTCATCGGTTATAGGTGTTGGACTTAACCATTGAGCACCAGTCCAAGCTGCATTAAGTGGGTTTCCGATACCCCATTGAGGCTGATCTCCATTATAAATATATCCCCAAAATTGACGATAGCCATCAACTGCAGTAGTACGTCTATTAAGTAACATTTCACCGTACAAGTCCATATCATCAGATAGTTCGTAATCAGCCTGTGCAAAAACTGTAATTTTTTCTGTATCTGGAATTAAAGAGGTTAAATCTTGGAATGGGTGATCCGCATTAGCTAAGCCAGCAGAAATTAAATCATAATTTACAGGAAACCAACCCGGTGGAGTGGATAAGAAATCGGGGTTATTTGGATCAACAGCATAGCCAGGTATGTAGTTACCTAAATCACCGTCGTAATCGTACTGAGCAAGGTTACCTGGTACGTTACCACCATCTCCTTGATAATCGTATAACCATACTTGACCCCATAATAGGTCTGTACAGTGTGGCTTACCAGTACGAGGGTCAATGGCATCTGCCCGCTCATTAGTATTTTGATCAAAGATATAGCGTTCACCACAGGCAAAGAAATCTCTGTCACCCTGTTGTAATTGACTTTCTTTATTGTAGTCAAATGCAACACTGATACTGCCTTTATCAAAAGTGTTACCCCAGGTTCCACTTAATCTTAGTTGCTCACCACCACCGCCAGCAGGCGCTGAGATGAAGGCATCAATATTTGCAGTATCTTCTTTCTTAGTAATAATATTAACAACACCGGCAACGGCGTCAGAACCATAAAGTGAAGAGGCTCCATCTTTTAATATTTCTACACGTTCAACAGCAGATAAAGGTATTACGTTTAGATCAAATGCTGAAACTCCGCCTCGAGTACCCGAAGGTCCTGCACGTCGGCCATTAAGTAGTACCAGGGTTCTGTTAGCACCAAGACCACGAAGTGATAATGTGTTTGTGCCCGTTCCACCATTTTGCACGAATGCAGTTGATGAAGCAGAGGTTACCTGTGGTGACCCCGAGCTAATGGTTGATTGACGTAATAATTCGCCGACACTCTCAATACCTGCGTATTGTGCATCATCAGCCATAATTACTTCAATTGGTGTATCGTTATCAAAACCACCACGTCTAATACGTGAACCGGTTATAGTTACTGTATGTTCTTCTTCAGCTTTCTCTTCTTCATCAGATTCTTCAGCAGCATTTAGGTTTAGCGCTACTAATGTAGCGGTTGTAACCAAGGCTGTTTTTAATGCAACAGAAAGCGGATTTAATTTAAACTCTTTCTTTTCTGACATGTTTATCCCCCAAATTTGTTTAGCTATAATTATTCATTTTAATGATATTTTTACTAAGCAATCTTTAATCAAAATACAGTTAATGCACTCTAATTAGCTTCGAGTATATCTGATAAAATATTGTTCTTCTACTATTAAAAAACACTAAAATATAACCTTTTCAATAAGATAGGCGTTTTATCAAACATTGCTTCCATTTATATCTTTACTTAGCGCTGACGGTAAAGAGCGCTTATTTAAGGCTAAAGATAGACATTGAGGATTATATAAGATGAATGCAGCATTCAGATATTACGCAATATTGATGAAAAATAAGATTACCTTGTGAAAGAAATCATATAGCATGTCTAATGTCTTTTCTTAATCTACTTCAGTTACTAATAAATTTGAAATTATGTCATTTAAATCATTAAATATAGTTCCCGAATTACTCAAAGCAGTTCAGGAATCTGGTTATACAAAACCAACGCCGATTCAACTAAAAGCTATTCCGGAAATTCTTAATGGCAAAGATATCCTTGCAGCAGCACAAACAGGCACAGGCAAAACTGCGGGCTTTACCCTGCCAATGCTGCAACTGTTAAAACAAGGTAAGCCTGCTCGCTCTAATCAAGCCAGAGCCCTTATCCTCACACCCACACGAGAACTAGCCGAACAGGTATCACAGAGTGTTGCAACCTATGCAAAGCATCTGAATATCTCAAACCTTTGTGTCTATGGCGGGGTAAACATTAATCCTCAGATGCTGAAGTTGCGAAAAGGCATAGATGTATTAATTGCTACACCAGGTCGTTTGCTGGACCTGATGCAGCGAAATTGTGTGAGCTTTCCTAATCTTGAGTTTTTGGTACTGGACGAAGCAGACCGAATGTTAGATATGGGCTTTTTACCCGATATTAAAAGAGTAATGAAAGCATTGCCTGAAAAGCGACAGACTTTGTTATTTTCAGCCACCTTTTCAGATGAGATAAGAGCCCTAGCGAATGGCTTGTTGGATAATCCAGTTTCAGTCTCTGTTGATACTAACAACTCGACCGCCGCATCAGTAAAACAATGGTTTCACCCCGTTGATAAGAAACGCAAGTCAGCACTCATTAGTTACCTTATTGGACATCATCAATGGGCCCAAGTGTTAATTTTTGTACGCACCAAGCGCGGTGCTAACAAGGTTTCTTATGATTTACAAAAAAATGGCATTCATGCTGAAGCGATTCATGGTGATAAATCTCAAGGTGCTCGGACCCGAGTGCTGCGAGAGTTTAAAAGTGGCAAACTTCAAGCATTGGTAGCCACAGATATTGCTGCACGTGGTTTAGATATTAACCACCTACCCTTGGTGATCAACCATGATTTACCCCATGTAGCAGAAGACTATGTCCACAGGATAGGTCGAACAGGCCGTGCAGGAAAAACGGGGCATGCTATTTCTTTAGTCAGTGCTGATGAAATTGATCTATTATCTGGCGTAGAAGGCTTGATTAATAAACGAATAAAACGTGTCTATGTTGATGATTTTGAGCCTTCACATGAGGTTCCGGAGTCGAGACCTAAAGCGCCCCCCAAGAAAAAGCCCCATAAGAAAAAATTGGCCAGATTGAAAGATAAAAATGCCAAAGCTAATCCGAATGCAAATCGGTCTAGACGAAAGCCTGCAAATAAAGACAAGGCTAGGAGCAATAATCGAAATCAATCAAATTCAAATAGAGGCAGATAGTCATTAATGCTGGGCTTGCTGCCCTGTTTCATCTATAAATGCTGTCACATCGCACGCTATTATTGCCTTAGGTTTTGTTTTTTATTATCCATTGATTGAACTAATCATCATCTGATATGGTATTGGCTTAGATTAATTGGCTCTAAATTTAAAGGAAGAAACGTTTGAAACTTTATGGAATAGCACTTGCCAGTCTGCTTGTACTACTAACCACCTCAACATTAACTGCGACTGAAACCCCAGTTTCTTCTACAGCTGAAGAAATCATCGAATATTCAAGTTCATCAATTTTCCAGTTAAGAATTATCGATCGCAATTCAAGTAGTAAACAGGTACTTGGGAGCGCTTTTATTATTGATGATGGAAGTCTGCTTGCGACCAACTACCATGTAGTTTCTTCGTTAGTCCAAAAGCCTGAAGAATATAAGGCAGTGATAACCATTGGCGAAGAGGATGTAGAATTCAAAGTAATTTCAGTTGATGTAATTCATGACCTAGCGATTCTTGAAAGCTTGGATCCCAAACAATTATCTAAACATAATATTAAGCCGCTTGAACTTAGTAAAACAGCACCTCATAAAGGCGCCAAGCTTTTCGCCATTGGTAATCCATATAATATCGGCTTAACCATCGTTGAAGGCAATTACAATGGTTTGGTCGACAATCGCTTTTTCGATCAAATTCACTTCTCTGGTGCGGTAAATTCTGGCATGAGTGGTGGCCCTACTCTAGATGCCAACTATGAAGTGGTTGGCATTAATGTCGCCTCAGCTGGCAACCAAGTAGGATTCTTAGTTCCTGTCGATAAATTGTCCACGTTGATCAGTAGTTATCAAAATGGTGACAGATCAAGCAATGGTTTTGAGCAACCGGACCCAGTCAATGGTATTGAGCCGACCGATCTTCAGAAGTCGATAGGCATTCAATTACAAAAAGCTACTCACTATATGATTGATGAAATTTTATCCAATCCTTGGCCTATGGAAGATCTCAATCAAGCGACAGTTGTAGGCTCAGTGCATGATGCAGTTGATTGTTGGGGCAATAGCGATACCAATAATAAAACTAAAGTGACCACAATTAACAAAGGCTGTAATAGTCGCGACAATTTTTACGTATCGCGTTCATTACAGACCGGTTTTATAGAATATGAGTTTAGTTATAACGAGGCCGAACAGTGGCCAAGCTTTAGCTTTTATAATTATATGCAAAATCAAGTAATGGCTTATCCTGCTAATAAGGCTGGAGCAAAAGATGTAGACAATTACAGCTGTACTGAAAGCATTATTCAGGAATCAGCGCAAACAATTAAAAAAGCGGTAGTCTACTGTGTTAGGCCTTATATCCTTTATCCTGGGTTGTTTGATAGCTTTTACATTGCGACCAGCCTTGATAAAAGCAAAGCATCCATTATGGAACACTATACGCTATCTGCTGTTAGTCAAGAGGATGCACAGCGATTTCTTAACCATTTTATTAATCAGGTAAATTGGAAATGATAATAGAACGCATTGATCGCTCCGGCCACATTATTGAAACGCATGCATATAATAGCGATTCTATATGCCTAGGTAGAAACTATGACAGTGACCTTATAGTTCGAGACCTACACGTCGACGGTCATCAGTTAATGATTAAATATGATCCAGAGACTGAGACCTACACAGTCTCGGATTTAAACTCTACCAATGGCTTCTCTACTCACGGTAAAAAAGTTAAGAAATATAAATCAGGAGACAGCGTACAGTTATCAAGTGGTGACGTATTTAGCATTGGCAGGACTCGGTTTAAGATTCTGAATGAATCCCACCCAATCCCACCAACTCATATAATTTCTTGGTACGATAGCCTTAATACGATACTCAGTCGTCGAATAACCTTATTAGCAATACTGAGTTGTATCGTGCTAATAAATGTATTTAGCATTTATATGGACTCCCCTTTTACTGAGGATTTATTTAAAGACAGTATTGATATTATTTTTATTCCAATCCCAGCATTAATTTATGGTTTGATTTGGGTGTTTATTGCTAGAACCCAACATATGGAATCCCAGTTACTGACTCATATCAGTGTGGTTCTCTCACTGACATTAATCGCTTCATTTGTAACATTCCTAAATCCGATATTAAGCTTTAACATGCCTAATGTTGTTAAGTTTCTAAATCAATCGGGACTACTGGGATCATTGGCCGCATTTATCCTTATCTATTGGTCATGCTACCTTTCAACAAAACTCAATCGCAGACGCCGAATCCTGGTCTCATTAGCGATACCATTTTTGATTATTTCGACATTACTCATCGCCCAGCTTAAAGGCCGAGAATTTAAAAGATCGCCGGAATATGACATGCGTATGGTTTCCACTGCATTTCAATGGCGCGAATCAGAATCAACTGAGCACTTTTTATCTAAGACAAAATTGATCTATAAAGAACCCACTGAAAAAGCCGTGGAACGACATAAAAGATAGAGTGAAGATATAGAAAAATTGGAGGCTGAGGCCGGAATCGAACCGGCATCCATGGATTTGCAGTCCACTGTATAACCATTCTACCACCCAGCCATTTGAGTGTACTTGAGTAAAAAAGCCCTGGAACTTATTAAAGAGTGCCAGGGCTTTTAAATTTGGAGCGGGAAACGAGGTTCGAACTCGCGACCTCAACCTTGGCAAGGTTGCGCTCTACCAGCTGAGCTATTCCCGCATTCAAGAGGGGGGCAATTTTACAGCAGATTAGCATGGTGTCAAGCATCAAAATCAGAATATTTTAAATATTCTGCATTGAACCATAATTAGTTGTTTCTACCTAGAGCTAGTCAGGTCTGGCCAAGCGACTTTTATATAATGATACATAGACCAAAGGGTCATGAAAAATGAACCATATAAGAAGATATAAGCCAAAATAAGTACCCAATCAACAGGCTGTGGTGGATTAGCTAATAACCCAGTAATTGCGATCATCTGTAAAGTAGTTTTAACCTTGCCTATAAATGCGACGGATACATTACCTTGGGTTCCGTAAACGCTCATCCATTCCCTTAAGGCAGATACCAGTAACTCTCGGCAAATAATGACAATAGCAGGAATAGTTAACCAAGCCGTGTCATGCATATTAATAAGCAGTCCCAAAGCAACAGCGACCATTAACTTATCAGCTACTGGATCTAAAAAGGCGCCTAACTCTGTAATTTCACCTCGTGACCGTGCCAAATAACCATCAAATAAATCGGTAAAAGATGCCGTAGCAAACACAACGGCACAGGCCATCGGGGTCCATTCATATGGCATGTAGAAGAACACCACTATGATGGGAATCAGGGCAATACGAAATAAGGTCAAAATGTTCGGAAGGTTAAGCAATGTACAGTGCCCTGAAAGATTTATTAATATGCACTCCATTGTACGCACAAAGCCCGACACTGCCTAGAGCATATTGGTTAATCCTCATGAAAATAATCATATATTCTTAAGGCTAATTCTTTACTGATTCCTTTTATTCGAGATAAGTCATCACGACTGGCTTTTTTAATACCGTCTAAACCACCAAATCTTCGCAGTAATTCTCGACGTCTTGCAGCACCAATTCCTGGTATTTGTTCTAAACTCGAGGTTCGTTTTGTCTTACCCCGTTGGGCGCGGTGACCACTAATTGCAAAGCGATGCGATTCATCTCGTATATGTTGCAACAAATGCAACGCCGGATCAGTCGCTTCTAATATTATTGGTGCAGACATTCCAGGCATCACAAGTTGCTCAAAACCTGCCTTTCTTGTTCTTCCTTTTGCAATGCCCAGTACACAGGGTATTTTTACATCCAAGGATTCCAATACATCTTCAGCTTGTCGCAACTGGCCTTTACCACCATCAATAATTAACACATCGGGCACGGTTATCTCGCCATTCTTAACCCGTTTATAGCGCCTAGTTAAAACCTGATGCATGGCTGCGAAATCATCACCGCCAGTAATGTCTTTAATATTAAAACGACGATAAAGCGAATTTACTGGGCCTTCTGGTCCAAACACCACGCAGGACGCAACGGTCTGCTCACCCGATGTATGGCTAATATCAAAACATTCCATGCGTTGAATCGACTCTAAACCAATCAGCTGTTTAAGGGCTTCAAAACGAGTTTGCTGGGTTTGGTTCGAGGCCATGCGACTGTCCAATGCCGTTTGAGCATTTCGTGTCGCTAACTCTAACCACTGGGCACGTTTATCTCTGGGATGATTACCAACTTTGACCTTATGCTTGGCTTGATATTCAATCGCTGATTGCAATAATTTACGGTCAGAATTACTGACAGTCGCTAATATCTCAGTCGGTAAGTTTGATGAATCTAAATAGTACTGACTTAAAAATGTAGTCATTAGCTCGGAGTCAGAAAAATCTCTCGGGAGACTTTGGTAATAGCGTTGATCGCCAAGTACCCTTCCTTGACGAATAAACAATACAAAAACACAGGCCGTGGAAGCATTTCTAGCTAAACCGAATACATCCATATCGCCAGCATTTGATTCCACCACCTGCTTTTGGGTGATATGACGCATACGCGCTATTTGATCGCGGTAATGAGCCGCTTCCTCAAAGGCTAGTAGATTTGAAGCATCATCCATCAATTTCATTAAACCATCGATCACCCGCTCATTTTTACCCTGATAAAATAAGCGCGTTAACTCGACATCCCTTGCATAGTCCTCAACACTGACTTTATCAACACAGGGTGCCTTACATCGCTTAATTTGATATTGCAAACAGGGTCTTGAGCGATGTCTAAAATAACTATTAGCACATTGCCGCACCATAAATAGCTTTTGCAACAATTGCAGGCTCTCTTTTGCCGCGCCAGAGCTAGGAAATGGTCCAAAATACATGCCCTTGCCTCGTTTAGCCCCTCGATGTAATGATAATCGTGGGTAAGCATCATTAGAGAGATAGATATATGGATAGGATTTATCATCTCGAAGCAACACATTAAAGCGTGGCCGGTGCTTTTTGATTAGGTTTTGTTCAAGTATTAAAGCTTCTGCTTCAGTATTGGTCACTGTGATTTTAAAATCAGCAATTTTCAGTACTAAAGCTTGGGTTTTTGCAGAATCAGTTTTCTTTCTGAAATAACTCGATACACGCTTCTTAAGTTGTCGCGCCTTACCGACATACAAAATCAGACCGTCGGCATCTAACATACGGTAGATACCGGGTTGGTTGGTTAAATTCTTTAGTTTTGATTGAACAGTATCGTTTACCAAAGGCGTCTTATTTAGTTAGAGCACAGCTGGGTCGATAATACCATGTCGAATAGCTAAATGGGTTAATGCCACATCACTATCAATACTCAATTTATCAAATAAACGATATCTATAGCTGTTTACTGTCTTAGGACTTAAACACAGGGTTTCACTAATGTGTTGCACTTTATCGCCTGAGGTAATCATCATCATTACCTGCATTTCACGCTCAGACAACACATCAAAGGGGTTAGATTGTTTACTGTTATATGGTTTGAGAGCCATTTGCTGCGCTATATCTGCTGATATATAACGCTGTCCCGCCTGTACTTGCCGTATGGCAAGCACCATTTCGTCAACAGGGATACCTTTGGTTAAATACCCAGAGGCGCCGGCCTGTAATAAGCGCGTTGGATAAGGTTCGTCTACATGTACAGTTAGTGCAATGACTTTGGTGTCGGGCAGTGCTCTACTGATTCGTTTACATGCTTCTAAACCACCTATTCCGGGCATATTAACATCCATAAGAATAACATCGGGTTTGTGCTCTTTTGCGATTAATACTGCATCTTCACCGGTTCTCGCTTCAGCAACAACATTAATCCCTTTCACATCCTTGAGTAGCCTTTGAATACCTACACGAACCAAATCATGATCATCCACAACCATAATGTTAATCATACACACCCCTACTGAAGTCTAAATTTACTGAACAATTCCATGTTTTATTGTTTTGCTATTATTGATATGTAACAAACAACGAAATGAATTTTATCACAGGCCAGCCACAGTTAAAGGCTTTATCCCTTATGTATGATTATACAAACAACGAGAAATATCAGCGCATACTTTCTACATTAACTATAAATATCATATAGTTATAGCTCATACCTAATATGACATGTCACTATAAATGTCATGCTAATTAAGATTACTTTATTACAAACTATGGCGGATCTCTCACAAGTGCCTTAAACGATGTCTGAACTTAGACCGTATAATCCATTGCTATTTTTAATTGTCCGTCATTTAAATTACTGGGTTGGAAAGCTTGATAAAAATGATAATATTAATGTTTACCGTCTAACTTACATCAAGGCTATATATGAGCATTGCTGCCAGCATCAGTGATTATCGACTTTTGGCGAAGAAGCGCCTACCCCGTCAATTATTTGATTATATCGATGGCGGTTCTTACCAAGAACAAACCCTTGCTGAGAACAGTAATGCATTTGATGAATTAAAGCTTCGGCAAAAAGTACTTCGTGATGTATCAAATATTGACCTCAGTTCATCATTATTGGGAACAAAAGCCAGTATGCCTATGGCAATGGCTCCAGTGGGGTTGGCGGGCAGTTTTGCACATCGAGGCGAAGTCCAAGCTTTAAAGTCAGCTGAGCAAGCTAATATCCCCTTCTGTTTGTCTACCGTTAGTATTTGTTCAATGGAAGAAATCGCTAATCAGGCCAGCGCGTCATTCTGGTACCAACTATATATGATACGAGACCGAAATGTAGTCAAAAATCTAATCAACAGAGCCAAGGCTGTTGGCTGCGATACGCTCATTTTTACTGTTGACTTACCATTCCCAGGTGCACGCTATCGAGATAGTCGTAACGGCTTAAGTGGCTCAAATTCACTCGCTACTAAATTTTCTAGATTATTTGACTTTGTGAGTCATCCAAAATGGCTATGGGATGTGGGTATTACCGGTAAACCTTTGGTGTTTGGTAATCTCGTTGACGAAGTCCCTAATGCTAAATCTATGGATGACCTCCAGGGTTGGCTTATTTCTCAGTTTGATCCAACCACCAGTTGGGAAGATTTGGCCTGGGTACGTGAGCAATGGTCTGGTAAATTAATTGTAAAAGGCATTATGGATCCAGAAGATGCACAGCAGGCGGTTAAAGTCGGTGTCGACGGTATTATTGTTTCAAATCATGGCGGTCGTCAACTTGATTCTGTACCAGCAAGCCTGGCTGCCCTTCCCGACATCATACAAATTGTAAACGGTGCCTGTAATGTACTGCTAGACGGCGGTATACGCTCAGGATTGGATGTTGTTAAAGCCATGGGCATGGGCGCAGATGGCACGCTTATTGGCAGACCTTGGGTTTATGGTTTGGGGGCCCGTGGTGAACAGGGTGTAACCGATGTACTGGAAATCATGCGTGATGAAATGCGTATTGGCATGGCCCTTACAGGCCATACCAATTTTGACTCAATATCCCAGGATATCTTTTGCTGAGTTATTCAGCAGCCTCTACATGAGGCGCAATGGGTGAACCCGTTCTAGTTGCTAACTCTTCATATAACTGCCACTTTCGTTCAACCACAGACTGAGCATGTGCAGTCATCTTAGCTGCTTCCTCTGGATCTTTACGATGTAAAATCTGGAAACGAACCTCATTCTTTCGATAATCAGTCAATGATATTGATGGTCTTAAACTATCTAACGAGAACGGGTTTTCATCGACATCACGTAAACTAGGATTGTATCTAAATAAAGGCCAATGCCCTGATTTCACTGCTAATTGCTGCTGCCTTAAGCCATCATCCATTTGGATTCCATGTGCTATGCAGTGAGAATAAGCAATAATCAATGATGGGCCCGGATATGCTTCAGCTTCACGCATCGCCAGCAAAGTCTGTTGAGGATCCGCACCAAATGCAATACGAGCAACGTAAACGTTATTATATGCAATGGCTTGTAACGCCAAATCTTTCTTGGTCGATTGCTTGCCAGAAGTAGCAAATTTAGCCACGGCTCCGTAAGGTGTCGATTTAGACATCTGGCCACCAGTGTTGGAATATACTTCTGTATCCATTACCAGGATGTTTACATCAGTACCTGAACCTAAAACATGGTCCAATCCACCGTAACCAATATCATAGGCCCAGCCGTCTCCACCAACAATCCAAATTGAACGCCTGATCAATTGATCCGCGACGGATAATAGATGTTTAGCTGCTTCGGTATCATTGTCTTTCAATATATCTTTCAGCTGTTCAACACGATTTATCTGAGACTGTATTTCCGACTCTTGATGCTGCTCAGTAGTGAGTAGCCCTTCTACCAAATCTGCGGGTAACTCAGGAGCTAACTCTTCAACTAAACCGGTTGCCATTTCACGATGTTTAATCGCGGCAAGACGGTAGCCAAAACCGAACTCAGCATTATCCTCAAACAAGGAGTTAGACCAGGCTGGCCCTCTACCCTTATCATTTTTTGCCCAAGGTGTCGTTGGTAAGTTACCGCCATAAATGGATGAACAACCAGTCGCATTAGCGACCATCATACGGTCACCAAACAACTGAGAGATCAATTTTAAGTAAGGTGTTTCACCACAACCAGAACAGGCACCTGAAAACTCAAACAATGGTTGCAAGAATTGTGCACCTTTAACATTTGAGAAATCTATTCTAGAGCGTTCGTTATAGGGTATCTGTTCAAAGAAATCTAAACTCTTACGCTCCTGCTCTATATGGTCGTTCAAAGGTTCCATATTCACTGCACGTCTGCTCTCCCCAGTTTCAGAAACTGATTCAACGGGGCAAGCTTCAACACACAACATACAGCCTGTGCAGTCATCCGCATACACTTGCAGCGTATAAGCTGTATCAGGAAAACCTCTGGCCGCTATTTGTTCATGTTTAAACCCTTCAGGCGCATTATTTAATAAGTCTTTATGGTAAAACTTGGCTCTAATTGCGGCATGGGGACAAACAATGCTGCAATTACCACATTGAATACAGTCATCCTGTTCCCAAATAGGGATTTTCTGAGCAATTGAACGCTTCTCCCAACGACTGGTTGCCGATGGATATGTACCATCGACAGGCAGTTGAGATACTGGGATTAAATCACCTTTTCCGGCCATCATCATCGCAGTTACATCACGAATAAAGGTTGGGGCTGAGTCAGGAATTGGTTGTTTCAAGGCCTTTTCTGAAGACACCTGAGTTGGAATGTTTACTTCATAAAGATGCTCAATAGACTGATCAACGGCAGCCCAATTTTTCTTAACCACATCAGGACCTTTAACAGAATAAGTCTTTTCAATCGCATGTTTAATTTTAGCAATGGCGACATCCGACTCCATAACACCAGAAAGCGCAAAGAAGCAGGTTTGCATAATGGTATTAATGCGTTTACCCATGCCCGCTTTTTCTGCCACTTTATAGGCGTCGATAACATAGAGATGCATTTTCTTTTCAATTAGCGTTTGCTGAATCGAAGCGGGTAACTCATCCCAAATTTCATCTTTACTGAAGACAGAATTTAACAGGAAAGTACTTCCATCTGCGGCCTTGGAAAGCATGTTTATTGTATTTAAGAAGCTCGCCTGATGACAGGCTATAAAGTTAGCTGACTGCAGTAAGTAAGGACTATTGATAACATGATGTCCAAAGCGTAAATGAGACTCTGTCATTGAACCTGATTTTTTGGAGTCGTAAACAAAATACGCCTGGGCAAAATAATCAGGATCACCACCAATAATCTTAATGGTGTTCTTATTAGCACCCACTGTGCCGTCAGATCCTAAGCCATAGAATAAAGCTCTGATTATTTCTTTTGATTCGATATCAAAAGAGGCATCGTATTCAATACTGCTGTGACCCACATCGTCGATAATACCAACAGTGAATTGCTGCTTGGGTTCATCCTTGGCCAGCTCATCATAAATTGCCTTAACCATGGCAGGGGTAAATTCTTTACTCGATAAGCCATATCTGCCAGCACAGAGCACTGGTAAGGTCGGCATTTGACTGCGGTGTTTAACCAATGCTGTTAGCACATCTTGGAACAGTGGATCGGCATTGGCACCAATTTCTTTGGTTCTATCGAGCACTGCAATCACTTTAACTGTTTTAGGTAATGCATCGATTAAAGCTTGTTCAGGTAATGGTCTATATAGGCGAATGTGTAATGCCCCAACCTTGCTACCATTCGCATTGAGATATTCAATGGTTTCTTTAATGGTTTCAATGCCAGATCCCATGGCAATGGTTATATGTTCAGCTTCTGGGTGACCAATATACTCAACTAAACTGTATTGACGACCTGTTTGCTCTGCGAGACTATCCATTTGCTTTTGAACAAGCTCAGGGACCTTCTCATAGAACGGATTAACTGTTTCACGTGCTTGAAAATACACATCAGGGTTTTGTGCCGTACCTCTAATGTATGGATTATCTGGACGTAATGCGCGCTCTCGATGCGCCCGCACAGCGTCTTCATCAACCATATTTTTAATTTGCTGATCAGATATCGCATCAATTTTATTTACTTCATGGGAGGTTCTAAAGCCATCAAAGAAATGAATAAAGGGTACCCGTGCTTCAAGCGTCGTCAAATGCGCTATTAAAGCCATATCATGAGCTTCTTGAACTGAACTCGATGAGAGCAAGGCAAAGCCAGTACCTCTTGCAGCCATAATATCCTGGTGATCGCCAAAGATAGAAAGACCTTGAGCAGCTAATGAACGGGCAGCAACATGAAATACCGCTGAGGTTAACTCACCGGCTATTTTGTACATATTCGGTAGCATCAGCATTAAGCCTTGCGATGCCGTGAAGGTGCTGGTTAATGCGCCTGATTGCAGGGCACCGTGAACCGTACCTGCAGCCCCTGCTTCGGATTGCATTTCAGCGATCAGAGGGACATTTCCCCACACATTTGGAATCTGTTGTGATGACCATTCATCAGCCAGTTCCGCCATGGTTGATGAGGGTGTAATGGGATATATAGCACAAACTTCACTAAGCCTATATGCAATGTGAGCGGCAGCTTCATTACCATCACAAATCATTGTTTTGACTGTATTAGACATTAGCGGTTCCTCTTGTTTCTTTAACCATTTCTAGGGCATGACACGGACATTGCAGATAACAGGCTTCGCAACCTGTGCAACGCATATAATCAATCTCATAACCTTTTCCAACGCCTAATTTTTTAATCGCATCATGCGGGCAAGCTCCCATACAACCATCGCATTCAAAGCAGTTACCACAGGAGTAACAGCGTTGCGCTTCATATCGAGCCTGCTCTTCTGTTAATCCGCCCATCACCTCGTCAAAGCTTGTAACACGCTTCTTGACTTCTAGTTGGGGCTGTTCGGACTGTTCTGCATCGGTTTTGTACCAAAGATGGAGTTTATCTAGCAGCATCACAGGTTTTTTAGGTGCCTTGACATATCGCATGCCTCTTAGATAAGCATCAATATGAAAAGCCGCCTTTTTACCGTGGCCAACGGCGATAGTCACAGTACGGTCGCTCGGTACCATATCACCACCAGCGAAAACACCATCTGCTCCAGTCATCATCTGGTCGTCTACTAATACTGTACCGTCTTTTTTATGTTCAATATCGGTCACTGCATCGGTTAAAGCGGTATCAATATTTTGGCCTAATGCTAGGATTAAACCATCGGCTTCGAACTCTTCCATTTCACCCGTTGGTTTTGGCCAACCTTCGTCGGTCATTTCCATTTTTTCTAAGCTGTACTTTTTATCTTCAATTTTCTGAATGGTTCGTAACCATCTAAATTGCACACCCTCTTCCATTGCTTCGGCACATTCAAAGTCATGGGCTGGCATATGCTCTCTATCGCGGCGGTAAACCAAAGTTACTTCAGCGCCTGAGCGTTTAGCCGTACGAGCAGCATCCATGGCGGTGTTACCTCCACCATATACCACTACATGCTTGCCTAAATCTGGGGCTTTTTCTAACTCAATAGCACGTAAATAGGTAACTGCATCATAGATATCCTCAGGATGGTCATTATCTATAGCAACGCCCTTGCCAACATGTGCACCAATAGCTAGAAAGGCTGCATCGAAGTTTCCGGCTGCTTTTTCAGCCAATAAATCAGTGACTCTACGATTACAGTGAATTTTAATGCCCATACGTTCGATACGAGCAACTTCTTCATGGAGAATATCTCGAGGCAAACGATATGAGGGAATGCCAAAATGCATCATGCCACCAGCCATGGGTGCTGATTCATAGATTTCCACCTGATGCCCAAGGCGTCTTAAATGAAATGCTGCAGCTAAACCACTTGGTCCACCACCGACAACTAACACTTTTTTCCCTGTTTCTGGCTCGGTGATGTCCACTGACCACTTATTTTCAATAGCCTGGTCACCTAAATAGCGTTCAACCGCATGAATGCTCACGGGCTCATCAACATGTACACGATTACACATATCTTCACAGGGGTGATAGCAAACACGACCGTGAATGGCTGGCATAGGGTTATTTTTTACCAAGGCTTGAAAAGCCTCATAATAATTACCCGATTGAGACAGTGACAACCATTCTTGAACGTTGCTACCCGTTGGGCAGGCATGGTTACAAGGCGGTAAGGTATTGGCGTATACTGGGTATTTGTTACGAACCGGACCTGAACCATGTTTTTGGGTCAAATCCGGTGGTAGGGTCATATCTTGTTGTTTTTCTGATGACATAGTAAATCCAGAGGCTCTATTGCTATATTAGATGCTTGAATTTTAGTTGCTAATTCCATAAATAATAGTGATATAGATCAGACTTCAGTAATATTGTAGTAAAATTACATTTTATAAACTATTTTGCCATCAACCATTGTTAATGCAACCACGACATCTTTAATCTCAGCGGGCTTAATAGTAAATATGTTCTGTTCTAAAACAACCAAATCAGCAAGATAACCCGGTTGAAGTTTGCCTAATCTATCTTCTTGAAAGCCTGCATAGGCGTTGTTAACGGTGTAAGCCTTTAATGCCTGTTCAACTGTAATCTTTTGTTCAGGAACCCAGCCATCAGGATTTGCACCATCAATAGTTTGACGAGTAACGGCGCCATATATCCCCTTCATTACATTCATTGGCGCCACAGGCGCATCTGAGCCAAAGGTGACCACAGCACCGGCATCCATTAAGCTCTTGAATACATAGGTCTGATGAATGCGTTCACCGATGCGTTTTTCAGCCCAGCGACCATCATCAATCGCATGATATGGTTGCATAGACGGAATAACACCCATCTTGGCCATTCTTTTGACTGCCTTTGGGGTGAGGTGTTGCGCATGTTCTATACGCCAGCGACGTTGCATATTTTCAGGGTTCTTAGCCGATACTTCCTCAAACTGATCGAGAAGCCAATCATTGGCCCGGTCCCCAATGGCATGAATAGTCACATTCAAACCTGCAGCATCACCGCCTTCAATCCATGATCGAAATTCAGTTAAGTCATAAATTGGAAAGCCAAAGCTATCGGGTTGATCGTTGTAGGGCTGATAAAACCAAGCTGTGGTTGAACCAAGTGAACCATCAACCATGGCTTTTAGACCACCCCAGCGGTGCATATCATCACCCCGTCCATTGGTTTTAACATAGGCGGCCAAACGTTGATGAGTTTGTAGTGGTACAAAACTATAAACGCGCATTTTCAACTGTTTCATTTCTGCCATGGCAGCAAAAGCATCAAAGTCCGACCATTTGCCCATATCATGGATTTGAGTAACACCCATTGATAAAGCATGATCAACACCCGCTTTAAATGATTTAATTTTACTCTTTAAACTGGGTTGTGGAATTTTATTGTAGACAAGGGACATGGCCTCATCTTTCAGTACGCCGGTTGGGTTTCCATCTCTATCTCGTACAATCTCCCCGCCGGCAACATCTGCTGTATTTTTATTTATACCTGCGATTTTCATGGCGGCACTATTTACGAATGCCATATGACCATCCGTTCTGGCCAAGTAAATAGGTGTATCTGGAGTTACCTCATCAACCCAAATGGCTTCAGGCAGATCACCGCCCCATGCCTCGTGATCCCAGATGCCACCAGTCATCCATTGGCCTTTATCCATTGTCTTAGCAAAATCACCAATTCGCGCACTAAATTCTTGTTTAGTGGATACCGAACGTAACTGTACTGCGGTTAATAAGTCTGCAACATCAGAAAAATGTGTGTGGTTATCGATCAAACCAGGCGTTACCAACTTGCCATTCAAGTCAATCACTTTGGTATTAGAGCCAATGTAAGCCTTTATTTCCTTATTACTTCCTAGCACAAGAATTTTATTATCTTTGATAGCAATAGCTTCTGCATTGTTACCCGTTGCTGTCCATATATACCCATTATGCATTACGATTGTGGCCTCTTCAGACTTAGCAAAGACTGATAAACTTACCGCCATCGTTAGTATCATAAACAAGAGTTTCATAATATAATTCCCTAAGAATTGTTTTAAAGGTTGATATGCTCAATATGTATCATATCTAACCATACTAACAACTGACTAACAGAGATCAAGGAGCAAATTGTGGCAGAGGCAAAAGTAGCAGGAACATCTCCAATTAAAGTAGCGTTGGAAAAAGGCAAAACTTATTTTTTCTGCACCTGTGGAGAATCAAGTAATCAGCCTTACTGTGATGGTTCACATTCTGGCACTGAATTCACACCAAAGGCATTTGATGCTGACCGAGATGGCGCTCACTTCCTTTGCGCATGTAAACAATCAGCTAACACACCCTACTGCGATGGTAGTCATAGCAAACTATGATTCGCCTCACTATTAATTTTATAGTGAGCGTAATAATTGGCTCATTATTGGTAAGTATTTTGTCAACCCAAATTGTATTGGCTTCAGTATCTGAATTCGGGATTGCTGTTGACATAAGTACTCGTCTATCGAGTACCTACAAGGATATATTAGGCTTTGGGCCAACAGTACTAGGCATCACTTTCGTTGCCTATTTAGTATTTTTTACTATAAATCACTTGTTAGCAAAACTTATTGGTAATAAAGGTAATTGGGTATACCTACTAGGAAGTGTTGCAATACCTTCTGTACTGATAATTATGAACAGCATTTTTGGCTTAACTGTAGTAGCATCAACCAATAGTCTTGCGGGTTGGTTTTTTAATGTGTTGGCAAGCTTTTGTGGCAGTCTATATTTCTATCAACAATCTAAATAAGGTCTTCATATGAAACAATGGTTAATTTTAGTCTCGCTACTTTTCTCAGCTATTACTGTCTTAGCAGAGGATTTTATTGTAGAAGAAGTCGCTTCCGGCTTTAATTATCCTTGGAGTATTGCCTTCTTGCCAAACGGTGACTACCTCGTTACAGAGAAAGCGGGTGGTCTAATACGACTTTCTGCGAACGGTAAAGAAAAAACCATTATAAAGAATCTGCCTGAAACTCTGGTAAAGGGACAAGGCGGGCTTGCTGAAGTAATGCTAGATACAGACTTCGCAACGAATCAAACAGTTTTTATTACTTATGCCTTTGGTTCCGGTACCAGCAACCATTTGAAATTAATTTCTGCTCGATTGGTTAATGATGAACTGATTGATATAAATGAATTACTTATCACCCATCCTGAGAAGACAACTGCTTTTCACTATGGTGCTCGAATGGCATTCTTACCGGATAACACCTTGCTAGTCTCATACGGCGATGGTGGTAGTTATCGTAACGAAGCTCAAAAGCTCGATAACCATTTTGGTAAAATCTTACGCATCAATAAAGATGGTTCTATACCAAAAGATAATCCATTTATTAATAACAAAGAAGCTCGACCTGAGATCTATTCATACGGTCACAGAAACCCTCAAGGATTGTTGGTTGCTCCAGATGGCACCATTTGGTCTCACGAACATGGCCCTAAAGGCGGCGATGAGCTTAATATTGTTAAACCGGGCGTTAATTACGGCTGGCCTGCGATCACATACGGCATAGATTATAATGGTTCGATAATATCGCCATTTAAAGAAGCTGAAGGAATGGAACAGCCTATTATTTATTGGGTTCCATCTATTGCTCCTGCAGGGATGATGAGATATGACGGAAAAGCCTTTCCTCAATGGCAGGGTGATTTGTTTGTTTCTGCGCTTGCTGAACGCACCTTAAGACGGCTAGACATGAAAGAAAATACCGTTGTAGCGCAGGAAGTATTGCTCAACGATCGTAAAGACAGGCTTCGTGATGTTAGAACCGGTCCGGATGGATTTATCTACGTACTAACAGACAGTTACGAAGGCAAGGTATTGCGTCTTAAACCAAAGCCTTAATCAATGTCTGTCAGATATTAGGCGCTTGCGGCGCCTTTCTATCGCTTTAATCTGCTTTTTATGTAGCCAGGGCCTAAGTTTTTTCAGTGCTTCATATTCTACTTGCTCTAATAGTGCTTTGTATTCTGGCGTTACATAAATTTTGCTTCTCTTGTACATTTTAGGTCTTCTGATTGATGTGCCAAAGCTTCTTGAGTGATCAATAAACCACAGTTGCCAATCATGCCTGCTGTACATAATATTGCTTTGATTACGGTCGGTGTTATGTATCAATAGATCGAAAACACGAACCATATTTCGTTGCGCTTGCCGATCACAATGTCCCCCATATTCAATGTTATCCTCGGAATAGGATAATTTACTAATAAGTCCTGTATACCAAGCTTGTAAAATACCTAATTTGTCATTAATGTTTCGTTCAACAGCTGGAGGTACCAGTCCGATTCCCAACATCTTGTCGAGTTCATAAGCGACTACTTCATATTGATATCGATCGGCCAATTCTTTCTTCCGATTCCAGCCATTATTTTGCATATTAGGATCGGTATCTTGAAATTTGAAAATTGCATCCATTGTTTTACCTTGATAACTCAATGTCATTCGTTTTGGCTTGGTAATTCCAACAGGGATATCTACTTCATTAATGACTTTGCCATGGGTTAATATGTCAATGACTTCCTGTTCGGAATAACCGATTGGATTGGCAGGAAATCTATCCGGTGCTTGACTGGCAATAACGGTATTCATAGTGTTGATATCAACAACCGAGACTTGACCATCATAATTAAATTGAGCCACAGTGTGATTGCCAAGAATATTGAGTCGCTCTGATAATCTTGTTAGCCACTGCCCTTTCAAGCCATCCTGAGCATTACTAACCCAAAGCGAATTTGCATTGACTAATTCAAGCGCTTGGCTCAAACGAAATGATTCGAATAACGGGTGACAAATTTGACTACCCATATAATTGGAAGGCGAATGTATCTTCTTATCGAGCTCTTTTTTAACTTTTATATTTGAATCATGCTCAACAGCAGTCAAGCTTAATCCTCTATGGCTAAATAGTGTTTTAGCAACCTTTAGAGTTTCAGGTAAAGATGATAACCAAGCTCTATGTTCGCTTGATAGTTCAATACTCTTATCGATTAATAGATTACTTTCAACGTTGCCGCGGATAACGCTGACTTTAGAGTTTGCTGATATTGCAGATGATTGTATTTGTTTTAATTGTGAAATTTGGGTTGCTAAATCTACAGAAGGATCGATCACATTACCCAATAGAATAAGGTGAATATTTTGTTTCGACCAATTATTTGTTTCAGATTCAAAAACTTGTAATGCGGTTAAATTTGTTAACAGGTTGCTTTGAGCATTTACAACCCAAGTTGCTTCAAAATCAGTCTTTGTATTCTCTTCAGCCCAACAATCGAGTGTTAGAAGAAAAAGAGTAATCCAGAAAAACAATCTCATCAAGGTAACTGTTCCCTGTCAGTCAGTAGATGATTAAAGTTGTCATAGTAAAACTTTTAAGTCAAATTTTCTTCTACCATCAGATTGGAGATATTGCCTAATGTTCGGTGTATTTAATGGAATAAAACAGGCTAAATAACACCGGCACCACAATTAATGTCAATAAGGTAGCAAAGCCTAAACCAAACATAATCGTTACTGCCATTGGTTGAAAAAACACATCCCCGAGCAGCGGTATCATTCCTAATATGGTCGTCACAGCAGCCATCGTGACCGGTCTTAAACGACTGACTGCTGCCTGTGTAACTGCATCGTGCCAGCTGTATTTAAGCTCTTCACGTAGGCGTTTTATTTCTTCAACCAAGACAATACCATTTTTTAACTGCATTCCGATCAAGCTCAATACTGCCAATAGCGCCATAAAACTAAATGGTGCACCCATAACAAGTAAACCAATAGTCACGCCAATAATGGATAATGGTACTGTTAACCAAACGACCAAGGTTTGTTTGGCTGAACCAAATAGAAGCACTGTTAGAACAACCATAACCAGTACGCCTAGAGGAACAAAGGTAAAGACCGCCACATTAGCTTTTTGTTGCGCTTCGTACTCCCCACCCCACTCTAGTTCATAACCTGTGGGCAATTCAATCGCCTCAATTCGCTCACGAATTAAAGAGTGAAGATTAGTTGCTGTTATGCTCTCCAGTGGGTCGGCTAAAACTGATAATGTACGTTTTCTATCACGACGTTTAATCAGAGGATCTTCCCAACCGAGTTCAATGGTTTTCATTACCTGACCAATATTTACATAGGTCATTTTGGCGGAACTATAAACCATAGCATCAGCCATTTGACTTAGACTTCTTCGTTCAGACAAAGGTGGCCGGACTATTATTGGCATTAAAGTACTGGCATTTCTATACAGTCCAACCTGAAGACCATTGGCATTGAATAATAATGCTCGATCAAAGTCTGACTTGCTTATACCCAATCTTCGGCCTTCAGCTTCGTCATAAATTGGCTGTACAAGTTTAGTTCGTTCGCGCCAATCTTGTTTAACATTAATAGCTAAAGGCTCTTGCTCTAAAACTTCAATATACTTTTGGCTGTATTCTCTAAGCACATTAGGATCAGGGCCAATAATTCTGGCTTCAATTTTAGCTTTTGTACTTGGTCCAAGCTCAAAATTCTTAGATTTTGTAAATGCCTGAGGATAATCGCGCCGTACCATTTCTCTGATTTTGGGTTTTAGCTCCATCAGTGATTGATAATCCTTGGTACGGATAATCAGCTCAGCAAAACTAGGGTTCGAGAATTCCGGATTATAGGTCAGCATAAACCGATCAGCGCCACGGCCAATGGTCGCGACTACCTGTTCTACGTTAGGCATAGCCAAAATCTGTTCTTCTATCTGACTAATATCTGCTTGTACTGTTCTTATATCCGTACCCTGAGGCAGCCAATACTCCATCTTCATCATGGGTAAAGAACTGGACGGAAAGAATGCGCGTTTAACAAAACCAAAACCTTGTATGGCTATAGCTAATGCAATAACTAATAAAACTGTACTGCGCCATGGATTTCTTAATGCTAAATAGAGTAACTTTTTGTAACTTTTATAGGTAGCGCCAGCATATGGATCAAAGTTATTATTTTCTGATTGTTTTTCTACCTTAAGCATAAGATGACAAAAGAAAGGTGTGATACTGACTGCCGTAATCCAACTAATAGATAATGAAATTAATAGCACCCAAAAAAGACTGCCAGCAAATTCGCCACTGGCATCGGGTGATAGCCCGATCGGAGCAAATGCTGTAATAGCAATAATTGTTGCACCTAATAAGGGCCAGCGAGTATGAGAAACAATCTCTGTTGCGGCTCTAAGTTTTGATAGTCCACGTTTGAGGCTGATCAAGATGCCTTCAGTAACAACAATGGCATTATCAACCAACATACCTAAGGCTATAATCAATGCACCCAAGGAAATCCGGTGTAATTCAATACCCATAATATACATCACGATGAATGTGCCAAGGATATTAATCAACAACACGCCACTCATCAAAATTCCGGGCTTGGCCCCCATGGTAAATAACAATGCAATAATGACAATTGCTACTGCTTCAATTAATCCAATTATGAAGTCATTGACTGATTGCTCTACCTGAGTAGGTTGATCATAGATACTTTCGACTTGCATACCTATTGGACGCTCAGACTCTAGCTCAGCCAATCGAGCTTGAATTCTTTTACCAACCTGGACAACATTTACGCCCTCTGAAAATGCAACACCAAGCGTTAATGCGGGTTTGCCATTATAGTGGAACAGATGTGATGCAGGTTCTTCATAGCCTGCATTGATGGTCGCAATATCATGCAAATAGAGTAAATCTCCACCACTACGACCAATAATCAAATTATAGAGGCCAGAATAGTCCATGTTGCTATTGAGCGAACTGTTAATGCGCACATACTCGGTACCCATCTGTATTTGACCAGAATTAGCGACTAAATTTTCTGTACTTAATAATGTTTGAATGTCTCTAAGCGAAATTTTAGTGGCCGCCAGTTTAGCTCTATCCACCTCTATATAAACTAATTCCCTATGTTTACCGCCTGTAGATACCTTGCTTACACCTTCAACCAGTACCAGTTCACGCTTAAGAAAATCAACATAGTCTGAAATCTCGTGGTATTGATAGCCATCACCTGTAATAGCTAAATAAACACCATAAACATCACCAAAATCATCTATGATTCGAGGCTCTTCAACTCCTGGTGGCAAGTAAGGCTTGAGATCGTTAATCTTACGACGCATTTCATCCCAAATTTGAGCCAAGTCATCTTTACGGTAGATTCGTTTCATCTCTACCATGATTTGTGACATTCCTGCACTTGATGTTGATGTGACGTTATCTAGAGTCGTTAGTTGTTGAATGGCATTTTCTAATGGCAATGTTACTTCTTCTTCAACTTCCTGTGCTGAAGCACCGGGATAGCTGACCATGATCACTGCCTGTTTAATAGTAAAGTTCGGATCTTCTAAACGGCCCAATTTAGTGAAGGAAAATATACCTCCAAAACTGAGTAACATGACCATCATCCAAGTGACGGTCTTGTTGTTAATGGTATATTCTGTGAGTTTCATGACCGTTAAATGCC
>Ga0316204_10001689_pt1 | contig 56836 bp, 51 predicted proteins | sample 6monrhotite_MG_2_FD_205661 | JGI IMG/M metagenome (GOLD analysis project Ga0316204, IMG submission 205661) | Microbial mat bacterial communities from mineral coupon in-situ incubated in ocean water Damariscotta River, Maine, United States -... | ecosystem: Environmental > Aquatic > Marine >... | reverse complement strand
ATCAGGTGCGCTGTAAACTCAGGCAAGCGATCCATTACAGCTTCCAGCAGCTCATGGTCATACTCTTCCAGATAATCTGACATGGACTGACGATTCTTCATCAACGCTGCAAGCTCGGCACGATCTGTTTCAGCAGCCAGCACGGAAGAGATAGCATCACCACTTTTTTCATCTCCGACGAAGGCTGCCAGCTCATCCATCAGCAGTGGCTTGGCCAGCGCCAGCCAGAAAGTAGAGCCACTCATCTGGGCAAAAACCACACCGTCATGACCCCGCTCCACATCATGGTGCATCTGCGCCCCGCCATTGGGTGCATTAAAATAGACAATGCGTTCCACATAAGCAGCCTTTGCATCCAGGCTCTGCCTGAGCAGTCCATTGATCGTCTCATTTTCAGTTATCGCAGCCGACTCAGGAAACAGACCATCGCACAGGGCTCCAGCCCAGGACTGACGGTTTGGATCCGCGGCCACATCCTCATAACCCTCCATGCCGAAAGAGAAGCGAAACCTCAGCGATGCATCTTCGTCATGAAACGAGAGCCATGAGGCCTTACACCAGAGGTCTTCGGCCACCACTTCACCATCAACTTCCGCATCGAAATAGACCTTCTCAATGCCCTGATCATCATGCTCCTCTATCACTGAAGCGACCAGAGGAAGTCGATTCTTCAACTGCTCTATATAGGGAGAGAGATCCAGCTGCGAGGCAAGCTCTTCTGTTTTCAAGGTGGTATTCATCAAGCGGTGTGCCTGCTCTATCGACGGCACAAATGGCGTCAGATCAAGCAGGCCAGGCAACATCACTGCCCGATCCTGCTTCCAATGATCTACAACAGTTTGAGTATCCGGCATATCAGGACGCAGCCCTTCAACGATCCATCCCAACTCAAAGCCACGGCGGGCCAGAGGCTGTGCGATACTTGCTGAACTATCCCCTGGCACATCTTTCAGGGCGGCGTAATAGTTGATGCTCATTCAATTTCTCCTGTCTATAACGGGCCTGCCTGCAACACCTGTGGAGGCACTTCACTTTCAAACGGTACAAATGCATCCCTGAAACTCTCCGCCAGATGAGAGGCCGATTTAATGTAAGCCTGCGGGTCATCCCATGTAGCAATCGGATCCAGAGTCTCCGGCATCTGCAGACCAAAAATCGGATGCCTCTGGAATTTAATATGATCAAGCTGACCTGTCAGGGCAGCAGTGAGCAGCATGCGCGTCAGATCGATATCCATACGCTCACCTACTCCGTATCCACCACCACTCCAGCCGGTATTCAGCAGCCAGCATTTCACATTGCCATCACGAATTCTGTCGCCAAGCAGACGTACATATTCAGAAGGCTGGCGTGCCGCCAATGGTACACCAAAGCACGGACTGAATGTTGCCTGAGGTCCTATCAGGTCATCTTCTGTCACGGTAATCCTGGCCGTATAACCGAGCAGACAATAATACATTGCCTGCTCAGGCGTCAGCCTTGAAATCGCAGGCAATACACCAAAAGCATCGGCACTCAGTATGACCATATGTTTCGGCAGAGCCGCCACACCGGGATAGATCGCATTGGAGATGGACTGAATCGAACAGGCTGCACGTGTATTCTCGGTCAGACTGAGGTCATCATAATCAACATGTCGGGTTTGCATATCAATGCCCACATTCTCAAGTATCGAACCAAAATGCTCTGTTGCGGCAGAGATCAGTGGCTCTTTTTCTCGTGAAAGGTGATCCACCTTGGCATAACAGCCGCCCTCAAAATTAAACAGATCGCTCTTGCTCCAACCTAGAGCATCATCGCCTAGCAGTCTGCGGTCAGGGTCGGATGAGAGTGTGGTTTTACCTGTGCCTGAAGGGCCGAAAAATATTGCTGTATCGCCATCCACACCGACAGTTGCCGATGCATGCACAGGCAGTACATCCTCATTCGGCAACAGGTAATTCATCATGGCAAAGATGGTATGTTTTATCTCACCGGCATAAGCTGTGCCACCAATCAAGGCGATACGACGAGTCAGGTGCAGAATAACAAAAGCTTCTGAATTCGTACCATCATGGTCGGGCATGGCATGAAAGCGGGGCACATGAATGACGGTAAATTCAGGTTCACCAACGATACTCTCACAGCCTGTATCAGCAGGGTGCATAAACATGGTGCGCACAAACAGCGCATGCCATGCATCCTGGGCAATCACCTTCAGTGGCTTCTCATAACGAGAACCTGCTGCAGTCAGGCACTCTTCAACATAAACCGACCGCCCTTCAAGGTAGTGTAGTACCCGCTGATAAAGCGCATCGAACTGATTTTCGGAAAAAACGTGATTGAAATCTCCACACGATAGCTTGTCATCGGAGGCCTCATCATCGACAACAAACTTGTCTTTTGCGGCCAGGGCAGTGAAATGGCCGGTACGCACAACCAACGCCCCGGAATGGCCAAGTGAGCCCTCCCTGTTACGGATCGCATGCTCATAAAGAGAAGGGGCAGGCAGACCCCGGAACACATACTCAAGGTTTTTTAAACCCAGCCTACCTAGCGTCTGGGCCTCATCGATCTTCTTCTTATTATCCGGCATGCGCCCCTCTTCATTGAATGGTAACCCTACACGTATCAACAAAGGGTTTTCTACTTATTCATTCCTGTTCAGGCAGGAGGGCATGGCTGGGCAGCCAGTACTTGTTGCCGAATCCACGGCAATTCAGAGGTCGGCTGCCATCTACCTGCTTCAGCACTCAAGCCCCCGGTCAATTCAGTAGCGGGCGGAACTAGCGTTTCAGTTTCAGCGCCTGGAAAACTTCATCAGCATGGAAGGAGGAGCGAACAAGCGGGCCTGAAGCCACCATGCCAAAGCCCTTTTTCTCAGCCAGATATTTTAATTCATCAAACTCTTCGGGCGTCCAGTATTTCATGACAGGATGATGCTTCTCACTCGGCCGCAGATATTGGCCAATGGTGAGGATATCGATATTGGCCTCACGCATGTCATCAAGCACCTGCAGCACCTCATCACGCTCCTCACCCAGACCAAGCATGATACCTGATTTGGTAACCACACCCGGGTCCAACTCCTTGGCCCTCTGTAGCAGCCGTAGTGAGGTATAATAGCGTGCACCGGGCCGCACCGAGCGATACAGGCGCGGAACGGTCTCAAGGTTATGGTTAAAGATATCCGGCCCCGCCTCCATAATCGTCTCCAGACAGCTCTCTGGCTTGCGCTGAAAATCAGGGGTCAGGATCTCTATCGTCACATCCGGCTGACGTGCCTTGAGTTCGCGGATCACTGTCGCATAGTGGCCTGCGCCACCATCTTTCAAATCGTCGCGGTCCACCGAGGTAATCACTACATGCTTCAGACCGATCTGCGCCACAGCCTTGGCAAGATTAAGAGGCTCATCGGGATCAACCGGGTCAGGCCTGCCTGTCGCCACATCACAGAATGCACAGGTGCGGGTACAGACCCGGCCAAGAATCATAAAGGTCGCCGAACCCTGTTTCCAACAGCCTCCGATATTCGGACATGAAGCCTCTTCGCACACGGTATTCAGCTTCAACTCACGCATCATCGCAACGATATCTTTGTATTCGCGCGACATCGGAGCTCGCACTTTCAGCCATTTGGGCTTGCCTACCATCGGCTCGCCCTGACCTTCAACCTGGATCGGAATCACTTTTCTACTCATCGGCCCATGCTAACGCATTGTATGAGTCCGTAAATCCACCTGTTTTTATGGATAAACGTGTCTTTTATAAAAATAGTGGCAGTCTTGTCGGCAAAGAAAGTTACATGCTTCTTGCAACTTTCCTAAATTTCGCCTGCCGGGTTCTGCAGGCATGGAGTGTACATGAGTCTTTCCTGTTTCATCAAACTGTTCGCGGCTGCCGTTGTAGCTTCGCTGCTGGGTTTCTTTGCCGTTTTTGCCATAGGTCCTGGTGCTATACCTGATGCTTCCCTGTTCGCTACCGGCATCATCATCGGCACAATATTCGGTGGAATGCTGGTTGCCCTTTACCCATCTACAGAGACCACAAGCAATAACAGCAGCAGCACCAGTAATATCTATGTTGGAAACCTTCCGTTCAATGCTGGCCAAGATGACATCAAGAACATCTTCTCACCTTATGGTGAAGTGATTGATATCCGCATGGTTAAAGACCGCCGCAGCAAGCGCTTTAAAGGTTACGCTTTCGTTGAGATGGTATCTGCCGGGGCAGAAGCTGCGATCAAACAGCTAAACGATACCGATTATGCAGGACGCACTTTGCGTGTAAATGAGGCGAAAAAGAAAGACGAAGAGTGAGTAACAACCAGGCATAAAAAAAGGCTCAGTACTCACTGCGCCTTTTTTATGCCCTCACTTCTGAGGCTTAACCCTTTCGGCGTTGGCGTACCGCCTCAGCCAATCGCTGCAATAACAGTTCGCTATCTTCCCAGCCAAGACAGGCATCCGTAATACTGATACCGAATTCCGGCTGCTCGCCCGCTATCACATTCTGACGACCTTCATGCAAATGCGATTCAATCATTACGCCCGTGATACAGCGGTTCCCTGCTTCAATCTGACCGGCAAGATCCTCGCCCACCTCAATCTGACGCTTGAACTGTTTCCTGCTGTTTGCATGGCTGCAATCCACCATCAGACTACAGGAAAGTCCGGCTTCTTTCAGTTCTCCTGTTGCCCTGGCGATACTCGATGCATCGTAGTTCGGCTCTTTGCCGCCGCGCAAAATGATATGACAATCATCATTGCCTGCAGTAGAGAAGATTGCCGACTTACCCTCTTTGGTCAGGGAGATAAACACATGCGGATGTTTGGCAGCATTGATTGCGTCAATAGCGATCTGAAAGCCACCATTGGTACCATTCTTGAACCCGACAGGGCAGGAGAGGCCGCTAGCCAGTTCACGATGCCCCTGTGACTCCGTAGTACGTGCACCAATAGCTCCCCAGCTTACCAGATCAGCCACATATTGTGGTGTAATCAGATCGAGAAACTCGGTCCCTGCCGGCACACCCATTTCATTGACATCCAGCAGCAGCTTGCGTGCAAGCCTGATCCCCTTATTGATTTCGAATGTGCCGTCAAGATTCGGATCATTGATCAGTCCTTTCCAGCCCACCGTGGTACGCGGCTTCTCAAAGTAAACCCGCATAACAATCAACAGGTCCTTATCCAGCTCCTGACGCATGCGCTTGATATGATGCGCATACTCAAGTGCGGCATCCGGATTATGAATCGAGCACGGCCCGACTATCACCAACAGCCTGTCATCTGCACCGTGCAAGATATTATGGATAGCCACACGAGTGTCATGCGTTGTGCGTGCTGCTGCTTCAGTAATTGCATGTTCAGCATGCACCTGTTCAGGTGCTGCAATTTCACTCAAGCCACTAATACGCAGATCGTCGGTAATATATTTCATCGCCATGTACTTTTGCCTCATCAGTAAAGCCGTGGTTGCGCTGACTGCCGCGCGCGCCGCGAAGTATCGCAGAAAATCATTAAAACTGTTAGCCCCTTACTCTCGGCACCAGGTCTGACCCTTTGAGAGAGGAGTATCTACAGCAGATATACCCTATAAGAGATTAACCGCCAGCAGCGCACGCTCATCCGGCTTCACAGGCAGAGGTATCTTCACCTGATGCCCGGATCCCGGAGCACTCTCCATAGGGTGGCCATAACGGGCATCATTGATCGATTCGACAATAAACGTGTGGTTACCGCCCGGATTGATCAATTCAATAGAGTCACCCACCGAAAACTTGTTTTTCACAACCACTTCAGCTAAACCAGTGGCCTCATCATAAGCCACTACTTCCCCGACAAAGCGCTGGCTAGTAAAGGTCGAATTGCCTGTCTCGTAGTTCTGGGTACCTGATGAACGTTTACGGGTGTAAAATCCATCCGTATAGCCCCGGTTCGCCAGTCCATCTAGCTGAAACATCAATGACTGGTCAAACGGGCGACCCGCCACAGCATCATCAATCGCCTGACGGTATGACTGTGCAGTGCGAGCCACATAATAGTGTGACTTGGTGCGCCCCTCAATCTTGAGCGAATCCACACCTATCTTCACCAGCCGCTCAACATGCTGCACTGCGCGCAGGTCTTTCGAGTTCATGATATAGGTGCCATGTTCATCTTCCATGACAGGCATCTGCTCATCCGGTCGGTTCGGTTCAGTTAACGTGTACACCTGATCAGCCAATGGATGGCGCTCTACACTACCTGTGTCAGCAAATGGCTGGGCATTCATGCCATCAAGAACCTGTATCGGAATGATATCGCCGGAAATATCTTCGGCAGCTTTCTCCATGCCATACTCCCAACGACAGGCATTGGTGCAGGAACCCTGATTTGCATCGCGATGGTTAAAGTAACCGGAAAGCAGGCAACGGCCTGAATAAGCCATACAGAGTGCACCATGTACAAACACTTCCAGCTCAATATCCGGACACTGCTGGCGAATCTCCTCCACCTCATCAAGGGAGAGTTCACGTGAGAGAATAATCCGGGATACACCAACCGACTGCCAGAACTTCACCGCCGCCCAGTTCATCGTATTGGTTTGAACAGAGAGGTGAACAGGGATTTCAGGCCACTTCTCACGCACCATCATAATCAGACCGGGATCTGCCATAATCAGTGCATCCGGCTTCATATCCACCACAGGCTGCATATGCTCAAGATAGCGTTTCAGCTTATTATTATGCGGCAGAAGGTTGCTGGCGACAAAGAACTTTTTACCCAGGGCATGCGCCTCATCAATCCCGGTTTTCAGGTTTTCCAGCTGAAAATCGTTATTGCGTACACGCAAAGAGTAGCGCGGCTGGCCTGCATATACGGCATCTGCTCCGTATGCGAAGGCATAACGCATATTCTGAATGGTTCCGGCCGGGGCTAATAGTTCAATAGATCGATTTGTCATCACGTTCCTTTTTTCTTTCCGCTGATTCACGAATCAACGCGAGATGCATGCGCAGGTTATACAGTTCATCGGCATAAGAGAGTGGCACATTCACTTTCCTCACCTCAGCCTCGATTCGGGCCAACTCTTCCAATTGTAGCAGATTAAATCCATCACCCAGAGCTTCATCTATGCGGTTGAGTTCATCATACCAGCGGTAGATACGTGAGCGCACTCGCCAACGATAAAGTGGCGGCATCACCTTGAACAGTGGTATTAACAGGGCAATAAATGGTAACAGCAACACCTTTAGACGATCCACCATAGTTGCAGCCCAGAAGGGCAGGTATCGCTGCAGGAAAGGTGGTCCGGACTCATAATAACGGCGGGCCTCCTTACTCAATTCCATACCCGCATACAGTGCCGTAGGAAACTCGCCGGCACTGGAGAAGAGGCTCCGCCCTCCGTGTACATGCGTCGCTGCCTGCATTAACAGATCCTGCAACGCAGGATGAAGCCCCTCATCGACGAGCAGTGTGGCCGTTGCAGCCAGAAGCTGTATATCCTGCGCTGGCGTATTGGCTCCCAGATCAAGTACTCCCTGCGGCAGGGTTAAACCCGACAGTGTCGGAATACGCCGCGTATAAGCTTCGGATCGATCAAAATTCAGCAGTTTGACCGCAGGATTGCGAGTCAACTGCCATACCGTTTCGGCTGTCGCTGCCGAGACCATAAAAAGGGCATCAACCCTGCCTGCCAGAAGTGCATCAGCAGCTTCACGTCCGCCGAGATTCTGTAACTGCGCATGATGTGCATGAACACCATTTTCCTGTAACAGCTGCAGGCTCAAGACACGCGTACCACTGCCTTTCTGCCCCACAGCAATAGTCCTGCCTTTCAACTCATTGAGTGAATTGATATTAACACCGGAGGAGACAAACACCCACATAGGCTCATAGTACATACTACCCAGCGAAACCAGGCGACTAGCCTGCGCCCGGGCAATTCCGCTCTGTACAAAAGCCACATCGGTCGTCTGCCCTACCAAACGATCAACATTTTCCAGAGATCCGGCAGATTCCTGCACCTCAACAGTGATCCCCCGCTGCTGCAAATATGTCCGGTATGACTCTGCATGAGCATAATATGCTCCATCTTTTGAGCCCGCTGAAAACGAGAGTGTGGTCGGAGGTGCTGGATCAACAAACTGATAAGCCACGACAAAACCCAACAGTGCAAGTAACAGGGCTGGTAAAAAGGTTTTGGTTTTATCGCCGATCATAAGCAGGAACTCTATGTCAGCACTGAAAAAATGCATCCATAGCCTTTCCCCTGCTTAACAGCAGCTAATGGGCTACGATCTTACCAAGCCGAGACTGTTCCTGGTTATTGGGATAATCAAAATCAACAAGCTCTGCATTACTGCCTGCACATTGCCACTGCTCTATCGGTAGCTGCATGAGAGCTATGCCGCAGGTCGGGATATTATGGATATAAGTTCTGGCCAAACGATTGGTCAATTCAGTAATGCCGGGATTATGCCCCACCAGTGCCAGGTTCTGCACATGATCAGGCGTCTGACGAATCAGCCTTAGCATCTCTGCCGCACTCGCCAGGTAGAGCTCATCTTTTAGTTGAAGCTCATCAGGAGGAAAATCGAGTTTGGATATAATCAGGCCCGCGGTGACTCTGGCACGTCTGGCCGAACTGACCAGCATAGCATCAGGTATCACGCCTTTGGAAAGCAGCCTGGCCGCCATCACCGGCGCATCCATTCTACCCCTGTCATTCAGGTCACGATCGCAATCTCTGGCAGAAAGATCATCCCAGCCAGATTTTGCATGACGGATCAGAATCAGCTGTTTCATCGATTTGCCTCCCGGTCACCCTTGCTAAACAGGGGCGTACTCTAGCAGCACCACAAATAATCTCTGTCCCCCAAATGGAGGACAAGCAGCCTGCTTTATAACCGACCCTGAACGATAGCCTGAGCTGACCCTTCCGGATCTTCTGAGCCAAGCAGGGCTTCTATCACAGCATAGCCATCGGCCTCGACCATCTTGAAGTTTTGAACGGTAATCCCGCCCAACGCAATAACAGGCAAAGCAACCCTGCTCGCAAGTTGCTGAAAACCCTCAATCCCCAGATGCGGTGCTCCCGGATGGGTAGCGGTTGGAAATACAGGCGATAAAAAGACATAATCTGCACCGTAGCTTTGGGCCTGCTCCAGCTCATTCAGATTGTGGCAGGATGCCGATACCGTTTGATCACTCTCACCCAGCCACATCCGAATAGCAGGGATATTCTGTATATCAGCACTACCAACATGCACACCGTCAGCACCGACTGCGGCTGCAACATCGGCCTGCGTATGAATAATCAGACGGGCCCGATATTGATACGCTAGCTTTCGTAATCTGGAAGAGAATGCGAGCAGGCGAGCAGAATCCATGGACTTTTCACGCACCAGCAGCGCATCAACGCCGCCACGCAAGGCCATCTCAACCGACTTGAAAAATGGATCTCCAGAAAAACGGGAGCTATCTGTGATTAACGTAAGCTGCGGGACTGTAGCGGTATCAGTCAGAATTCTTTTAAAACCCATGTCGGTACAGAAAGGCGTTTGCCTCCGCCTGGCAGCCGCTGCTCAAACACGCCATCGCCATCACCGTCATAAAGATAATAGGCAGGCAAATCACCCGCAGGCTGTACCTTGATTTTATAAACGTGCCCATTTTGAGCATATTCGCTGACTACGGCTCCATCTTTACGCTTATATGAACGCACATCTGCTGCAGTCTCTTCATCCGGGCCAGCCAGATCCTCGCGAAGATTGGGGGCATTCTCCTGCACATTGTCAGCTGTTGCAGGTGCGCTCTGCGTCACAACAGGAGGCGGCATCACCACATCCTCAGCCATGACCACATGAACACCGAACAGATTCAGGCAAAGTATCGGGAAGACAAAACGCATCAAGTACATAAAATCAGTATAACGGAAAACAGCGGCAGCTACCAACCTTTTTCAGTCAGCTGAAAGTATGGATCACTGTTTTCGCCTCAAGAGCACAAGGCAGGCACCGCCCCCACTAGCAGGCTGGGGGATAGCGGCTAAAACCAGCCTTGCCATGACACCCTCTTTCAACCATCGATAAACAGCTTCTTTAAGCACAGGCTTACCCTGCGAATGTAGCCCCTTGCCATGAACAATACACAAGGCCCTTATATGGTTGTGCAATGCCTGCCTGAACCCCTCCTCAAGCAGATCCAGCGCCTCATCCCGATGCAATCCATGCAGATCAAATGTAAGCCCCGGCTGCGGAGTACCGGATGCAAGACGCTTCAGCTTCTCCCGGGAAACACCATCGGCACATAATGTCCATGGATCATCGGTAAGCACAGGCGCCAACGTCGAGTACCCCTGCATGGGCAGGGATCCCCTTGGACGATCCGTTGGCAGTAAAACAACTTTTTTTGAGATACGCTGAGGAGGTAGCTTATCTGATGTCTGGATTGGCTTCACCGCACCCATGGCCTGGGCAAACAGCTCATCCTCATCCACAGTTTATTCCGCCTTCTCCGGTCTGGACATCAACTGCACCAGCGCCTCGGCAATTGCCAGCTCCCCTGCCAGAACCAGATGTACCGACTGCATCAACGGCAGCTCTATCTGCATCGTCTCAGCCATCTGAAACACCGCCTTGGCTGTGCGCACACCCTCCACGACCTGCCCGATCTCTTCCTTGGCTGTGGTAAAATCCTTCCCCTGAGCAATGGCTATGCCAAACTGACGGTTGCGCGACAAGCTCCCGGTACAGGTCAAAACCAGATCACCCAGGCCTGAAAGTCCCATTAACGTTTCTTGCCTGCCACCACAAGCTTGAGCCAGGCGGGCAATTTCAGATAAACCGCGCGTGACAACAGCAGCTACTGAATTGTGTCCAAGCCCCAATCCATCGCCCATGCCGGCGGCAATGGCGATTACATTTTTCAATGCTCCACCCATGGCAACACCGATCAAATCATCACTGAGGTAAATTCGGAAATTGGTATCGTCAAAATAGGAAGCCGCTTTTTCTGCGGTGGCCATATCGTCAGCGGCCATGGTGATTGCGGTCGGTTGTCCTTCAGCAACCTCTTTGGCGAATGAAGGACCAGAGAGCAAAGCAATGCGCTCTTTATCGATATATTTGGCCAGCATCTGATCGGTACGTGCCATCGTTTCCGGATGCAGCCCCTTGCAAGCTGCAACCACAGGATATGAGCCGTCAGCCAGCAGTGGCAGATAATCATCCACCGCGATACAGGGCAGCGCATACACACAGACATCAATATCTTGAATCGCAGCCTGCAGATCAGCAGTGACTTCGATATTTTCCGATAACGGGATACCGGGCAGATAACGCAAATTCTCACCCGCCCGATTAATCGCAATTGCCTGCGCATCATTACTGGCCACAAGTCTCACCTGCCGCTGACCGGAACGTGCCAGCACCAGTGCCAGAGCAGTTCCCCAGGAACCTGCGCCCAACACACAAACCTTTTGCCTGCTACTCATACACACTCCTTTCCCTGAGCAATGGAATCACCAATAAAAACAGGCAAACCAACAGAGGCCAGTCTCCCCATTGAACATAACGTGTATGTGAATCAGAAACCTGGAATTCGCCCTTCAAGGCAGCCTGCGTCCACCATGGCAGGCTCGAGATCACCTTACCATCGGGCTGAATAATCGCTGTCACGCCGGTATTCGCAGCACGCAAAACATATCGCCCTGTTTCAACTGCACGCATACGTGCGGCCTGAAAATGCTGCCAGGCGGCAGGTGTCGTACCATACCAGGCATCGTTGGTGACATTCACCAGCACTTGTGCCCCATGTTTTACACGAGAACGCGCCTGTTCGGGAAACAGTGATTCGTAACAGATCAGTGCTCCGTAATGCAAGGAACGTGCTTTCACCACACCATCATCTTCTGCCGGTCTGAAATCGGCAATCTCAGGTACCAGGGCATGCAGGAACGGGATCCAGGAAGGTACATATTCACCAAAGGGTACCAGATGCTGTTTACCGGCAAACTCCCGGTCCGGCACCTTTGCATCATGTACAAACAGACCATTATTTGCCGTGTTATTCCCCGTCAGCTTCAGGCCACCGAACAGCAGGGGCCTCTGCCAGGTAGCAACCTGATCACCCAGCCAGGCATCCCAGCCAGGCGTACGCGAAAGAAAGAACGGTACGGCAGCTTCCGGCCAGATAATAATATCGCTCTCCGCAGGCGATGAAAGAGCGGCATAGCGAAACATCGTTTCATTCACGAAAGCGGCATCCCACTTTCGATCCTGAGGAATATTGGCCTGCACCAGTGTAGCTTGATACCGCACCCCTTCACCCTGCTCAGGAGACGGGGCAAGGACCACCAGCAGTGTCGTAGCCAGCAACCCTAAACCACCCCAGCCTCTGCTGCCTTGCCGGAGCAACAATATCAATGACACTGCTGCCAAAGCAGGAAGCAGCGCCATAGCATAAACACCAAACCATGCTGCCCAGCCGATGGCCGGTGTATTCAGCGTCAGATTACCTAGTGCCGTCCACGGCAGGCCTGTAAAAATATGCCCACGCAACCACTCCGTGGCTACGGCAGCCAATGGAAAACTGAAAAGCAGCCAGCCCGTTTGTCCGGCCACCCGTACTGTCAACCATGCCCAGATCGCCGGCAGCAGGGCCATGACCGCCCCAACCAGCATGACACAGAATCCGGCAACCACCCAGGGCAGGTGTCCGAAGGTATGTAACGTAGGTGCCAGCCACCATGCACCGAAACCAAACCAGCCGAAACCGAAACCATAACCAATCCAGAAGGATGAGCCTCTGAGCGTCAGCCACAACCAGAATGCCAGCACGGGAATGGCCAACCAGTTCTGATCGTAGGGAGAGAAGGTGAAGGGCATGATAGCACCGAGCCCTAGCGCCATCATAAAGTGAGCATAATTAAGCTTGTTTTTCATTATATACTCTGGGAATCTTGCTTCCGCTGCAAACGCACTTTACTGATTCGGCGCGGGTCAGCTTCCAGTATATGAACTACAAATCCATCCAGATTAACACTCTCGCCCATCTTGGGAATACGACCAAGGCGAGTGGTAATCCAGCCGGCTACGGTATCATAGTCACCCTGTGGTAGCTGTTCGCCCAGCTCTTCAGCCAGCTCCTCGATATGCATGCGTGCCTGAACCATGAAGCTACCATCAGTAAGCAGCTGAAATTCACCTTCGCCCTCTTCACTGGCTTCGGAAATTTCACCAACAATCTCTTTAAGCAGATCAGAAAGGGTGACTAGCCCCGCCGCGCCTCCATATTCATCCAGCACCATGGCAATATGACAGGAGCCATCCTTCATTTCCGAAAGCAGACCGGAGACCTGCTCCAACTCCACCACGCGCAGGCACGGGCGCATCAGACCGATCAGGTCGGCAGGCTCACCATTGATACGTGCAGCCACTATATCCTGTGCGTGAACCACGCCCAGCACATGGTCGATATCCCCTTCCATGACCGGCAGACGACTCACACCCGAAGCAACAAGCTCACGCTCCACCTCGGCCAATGGCATATCCACTGTTACAGCATGGATTTCCGAACGGGGCACCATCACTTCTCGCACACGGGTATCAGCAAAGACAATGATCTGCTCAAGCATGCTGCGCTGCTCATCAGACTGAACCGCCTCAGCCCGGCCAAGGACGGCCAGCAACTCCTCTTCATCCCTGCCTGGACGCAGGTAATCAATCATCAACTTACGCGATCTCCGCATCCAGCCATTAAACAGACTTGTCATATACTCTCCGATTCATCCACCGGATAAGGATTGTGCAAACCGATTTCCGCCATGATTTTTTTCTCCAGAAGCTGCATTTCAGCTGCATCCTGATCATTGATATGATCATAGCCGAGCAAATGAAGGGTTGCGTGTACAATCAGGTGCAGGCCATGTGCCGACTCAGCCAGCTCAAGTCGGGCGGCTTCCTGCTGGATAAATGGTACAGCAAGAGCGATATCTCCAAGAGGCTGCTCAAAATCAAAGAGCGGCCCTTCCTGCATGGGAAAACTCAAGACATCAGTCACCTGATCTTTGCCCCGCCACTGCCTGTTGAGCTCATGCACCGCATCATCGGCGGCAAAACGTACGCAGAGCTGCGGTTGTGATGCAGCCTGGCCAGCCAGCCTGCAGGTGGCTATTACCGCCTGTTCAATGCCAGCAGGAACAGCAAATGTCCCTGCCAGCTCTTCATCGACAAGGATATCAATCACTCTGTTTGTTTCTCCATGCCTTCATAGGCATTCACAATAAGCTCCACCAGTTGATGGCGTACCACATCCCGACTGCCCAGACGACAAATAGCAATATCTTTAACATGCTCGAGCACCTGCAGCGCATGCAGAAGCCCACTATGCTGATGGCGCGGCAAATCCACCTGTGTCACATCCCCTGTAACCACCATGATCGAACCAAAGCCCAGACGGGTGAGAAACATCTTCATCTGCTCACGTGTGGTGTTCTGCGCCTCATCGAGAATCACAAAGGCGTCATTAAGTGTACGTCCACGCATATAAGCAAGAGGTGCCACCTCAATACGGTTCTGCTCCAGCATGGCATTCATCTTCTCCACACCCAGCATATCAGATAAAGCATCAAATAAAGGGCGAAGGTAAGGATCCACCTTCTGTTGCAAATCTCCGGGAAGGAAACCCAGCTTTTCACCTGCTTCCACAGCCGGACGCGTGAGAATAATACGCTCCACCTGATTACTGTTCATCGCCGCAACCGCAGCAGCCACCGCCAGATAGGTTTTACCGGAACCGGCCGGGCCAACGGCCAGGGTTAAGGTTTTAGTCTGGATCGCCTTCAGATAGGCTCGCTGGTTCGGTGTTTTACCACCTATATGGCGGCGCCCGGCAACGATAGTCGCCGAAGCTTCAGATTCCTGTTTTTGTTCCTGATGATCTTCTACAGCAATATCCTTCAATACACCCTCAACATCGACATCATTCAATTCTCCGGGCCGACTGGAAAACAGCACAGCCAGTGCAGACATCGCCCTGCTTGCAGATTCAATATGCACACCCTCAATCTGCCAATCCCCCGGCTGCCCGAGAAAATGCACCCGGTACTGCTGTTCTATCCTTTTCAAAACCCAGTTTCCCGCTCCGCACAGGCTTTGCAAGGAAGCAGCATCCAGCGTCCCCAGACGCAATGAAACAGTCATCATGGTGCCATGATCCCTTCAGTCGCCAGCAAGAATCAACTCACCGCGCAATGATTGACCATAGGCTTCAACAATAGACATCGGCATAAGCTGTCCGATCTGACGCTTTTGCCCCTTGAAATGGACTATCTTGAAATCAGGCGTGCGGCCCTCCATGTCACCGGCATTACGCCCCTCTTTCTCCACCAACACATCCACGATTTTACCGACCTGAGCCTGCAAGGCATCACGCGCCTGCTCACGCGTCAGCTCCAGTAAACGCTGCAGCCGTTCATCTTTCACATCTCTGGATACACTATCCTCAACCTTTGATGCAGGAGTACCTGGACGCGGGCTGTATTTAAAACAGTAAGCCGAGTCATAGCCGACATGTCTGACCAGGTCCATCGTGGCCTCAAAATCCTCATCTGTCTCACCCGGATAACCAACAATAAAGTCGGATGATAGTGCAATATCAGGGCAATGATCGCGTAATTCATCAATGATGCGGAAGTAGGCTTCCCGGTCATGGCCTCGGTGCATAAGCTTCAACAACCGGTCTGAGCCGGACTGAACAGGCAGATGAAGATAAGGCATAAGCTGCGGAATTTCGGCAAATGCGAGACAGAGCTCCGAGGTCATCTCCATCGGATGGCTGGTAGAAAAGCGCAAGCGCTTCAGGCCGGAAAGTTCGGCCACCGCATAGAGCAGCATAGTGAAATCCCACTCCTCTTCATCCGGCCCTGGCCCACGATAGGCATTCACATTCTGGCCCAGCAGCGATATTTCCACTGATCCACCAGCAAGCTGGGCACGGCATTCATTGAGTATATCTTCAACGGGCCGTGAAATTTCAGCACCTCGCGTATAAGGTACGACACAGAAGGTACAGAACTTATCACAACCTTCCATGATCGTAACACAATCCACAACACCATGACTTTCCGCCTTGGGAAGAGCGTCAAACTTCTCGATTTCAGGCATATCAGTTTCGGTCAAGTGAACACGATTCCGGCGAATCTCTTTCACCATTTCAGGCAGTCGATGATAGCTTTGCGGGCCAAAAACGATATCCACATAAGGTGCCCGTTTCTGTATACGGTCACCCTCCTGTTGGCCGACACAGCCGCCAACACCGATAATCATATCCGGACGTTTGTCTTTCAGCTTTTTATAACGCCCCAGCTCCGAGTACACCTTCTCCTCTGCCTTTTCGCGCACAGAACAGGTATTCATCAAGATGACATCGGCATCTTCAGGCGCAGCCACCAGCCTCAGGCCGTAGGCCTGCTTCATCATATCAGCCATTCGGATAGAATCGTATTCGTTCATCTGGCAGCCATAAGTTTTAATAAACAGCGTATCCAGAGATTTTATAGTATCAGGTTGTTGTTTCATGGAGGACGCAGCCTAAAGGCCGCTCCTGATTCAGGCAATCAGCAGACTATATCAGCCAAGTATGTCGTTAAGGTCCTCAAAAGCATCTTCCAGCTCCACTTCCACCGCCGCCAGGTGTGTTTCATTTAACCCCAGTCGTTTGGCTGGAGGGTAATGCAGTATAACCATACCCTCAGGAACCTCATCAAAGGTCAGCTTATGATCCGTGTTATGGAGCAGGAATTGAACCGAATCAATCAGATCTATCAAATTTTCGCGCGGCCTGTCATCGGCTTCAATGCCATGGTGTGATGCCAGAGCGATGAAGGCATCGGGCATCTGCCAGGAGCTCAGTAGCCGCCCGCCCATTTCACGGTGCAGCTGGCTGATCAACTGCGTTCTTTCTCTTGCATCACATTGAACAATTTCATCCGGTGCAGCACAGATCATGGCTGACACGCCCACATCAAACAGCATACCTCCCATAAACGCCTCTTCCGGATCTACACTACCCACAAGTCGTGCCATATGTTGTGCTGCAGCAGCCACATACAACGAATGTTTACTGGTCTCCCTCAGCAGAAGCTGCAACTCCTTATTCTTTACAGCCAGATGCAGCTGACTGGATATTGCCGTTAACAGCTGCAATGTTTTGCGCCCACCCAGACGCTGGATTGCCATCGAAAGGTTACGTATCTCCGTCCCACCCGTCTTAAAACGGGCACTGTTGGCAATGCGCAGTACGGTAGTGGAGAGCGTAGAGTCAGAAGCCAGCACCCTGGCAATATCAGCAGCGCCCTTGTCCTCATCCGCGACAATTTTTCTTACTTCAATAACGGCCTCAGGAAGCACGGGCAATCTGGCATCCCCATCCTGAAAACGCTGTCGAATAACCTTTGCCAGTTCAAATGCTTCCATGTCAATCCTCATGCCCCATTAATTTATAGATATCTTCCACACTACGGCTGGACAATGAACGAGGTGCAATACGATAGACCTCTTCAACCGTAGTATAACCTTGCAACACCTTGAACAGACCGTCCTCCATCAGAGAAAGCAGGTCTGTGCTTTCACAGCTGATCAGCCTTACCTCATGCGAAGTTTTATTCTCAAGCAGCGCATCTCTCACCGCTTCATTAAGTACCAGCAACTCATGTAACGCAGTTCGACCATGATAGCCTGTACCGTAACAGGTTCCACAACCCGTACCACGGTAAAAGGTACGATTTCGAAGCGTTTCATCATCAATACCGATCAGGTTGGCAATGCGTCTGTTTGGCATATAAGCCTGCCGGCATTCCGGACAGATCGTGCGAATCAACCGTTGCGCCAGAATACTCACCACGGTGGATGAAATTAGAAATGTTTCGATTCCCATGTCGACCAGGCGCAACAGCCCGCCAATCGAGTCCTCGGTATGAAATGTCGTCAGCACCTTATGCCCTGTCAGGGCAGCCTGTACCGCCACCTGTGCGGTTGCACGGTCCCGCACTTCACCTATAACAATAATGTCGGGATCCTGACGCATCATCGCTTTCAAGGAGTGGTCGAAAGAACGTCCTGCCGCAGGATCAATGGAGCACTGCATGATACCGGGCACGATATACTCAACAGGGTCCTCTACGGTAATAATCTTGCTTGTCGGTCGATTCAAATAGTCCACCGCAGCATAGAGAGTGGACGTTTTCCCTGACCCCGTCGGCCCGGTAATCAGGATCACACCGGTTGGCACATCCAGCGCTTCGTGTTTGAAGCGCTCCAGCACACCGGAACTCATACTGATCTGTTCAATGCTCTTTATACCGCCAGAGCTACGCAGCAGTCGCATCACCATATTCTCGCCATATACGGTGACATAGGTGGAAACGCGATAATCAACGCGCACATTTCCAACCTCGCGCCTGAAACGACCATCCTGATGCCGCCTGCTATCCGAAATATCCATTTCGCATAAGACCTTCAGCCTCGCCAGCACCCTCTGTGCCAGCTCGGAAGGGAGATCCATCTTATGAATCAAGACACCATCAAGACGAAAACGAATCCGTGTAGAGCGCTCCATCGGCTCGATATGGATATCGCTGGCATTATCACGAATGGCACTGAGTAGCAGACTATCGACGACCTCAGCCACCTGATCCTTTTGCTCTACAGCCTTGTTTCCGGTTGCTTCAAGGTTGCTAAGCAACGATAGCACTGCACTCTCTGCTGCAATTGAAACCACTGCTTTTTTCTGCAACCGGGCCTCTATCTCTGCAATCGCCGGGTTATTCAATGGATTCGCAGTAGCAATAGATACCTTGGTCTCACTCGATTCATACGGCACAATCAAATGCGTCCTCATAAACTTGACTGAGAAGGTACTCAGTAGTCTGCGATCAACCGTATCCAGATCAATATGGGTCAGCGGCATGCCCAACTGTTCGGAAAGGGCCTGAGCCAGCTGGCGGTCTTCGATATAACCAAGCTCTCGAATGATGGCACCAATACGCTTACCCGGCGAGGCGGCCAGCTTCTGTTCGGCCTCTTGTAGTTGCTGAAGGGTGATGTAACCCAGTTCGCAGATAAGCTCACCCATACGAAAGTCTTTTCCATGTTTACGTATAAGGCGGCGCTGCTCACTCTCGGTGAGCTTGCCAAGCTCCATGAGTATGGTAGAGATCAGTTTGCTGCTACCCAGCTTCTCCTGCACCCGCTTCGCTTTTTTGATATCGGCAACGGTCATCACACCGTCCCTGATCAATATCGCAGCAAAATGTCCGCCGGGACAGTCACTCAAGCCCGGTACCGCAACGTCTACACTTAGTGGGGAATCAGGCATATCTCCTCCTGGCCAAACAACAAGAGGCTCGGAACGGTAAGCATGCCAAGCAATCGCTTGAGATTCAACCCGACTCAGGAAGAGGCTGGCCCCATATCTACAGCAACAATCTTCGACACTCCCGGCTCAGGCATGGAGACACCGATCAGACGATCTGCCTGCTGCATCGTAATGCGATTATGTGAAATGGAGAGAAACTGCACCCGATCCGACAACTCACGCACCATTTCACCGAAACGGGCCACATTGGCATCATCCAGGGGTGCATCCACCTCATCAAGCACACAGAACGGTGCCGGTTTGATCTTGAATATGGAAAAGACCAGTGCCACTGCAGTCAGTGCCTTTTCTCCACCGGAAAGCAGAGTGACATCCTGCAACCGTTTACCCGGCGGCTGTGCTATCACCTCAACACCTGCAGTCAGAATATCATCTGAGTCCAGGCGGAGTTCGGCACGCCCCCCACCGAAGAGCTGAGGGAAGGTCTGCTGAAACAAGGCATTGGTCTGATCGAAAACCTCAAGAAATCGCTGCCGGGTTGTGCGGTCAATTCGGGCAATCGTGTCACTCAGCGTAGCAAGGCTTGCTTCAAGGTCTGTTGCCTGCTCTGAAAGGAAGATCTCTCGTTCACTGGCCTGCTCAAACTCTTCAATGGCCAGCAGGTTAACCGGACCGAAACGGGATAGCCTCTCTTCAAGCTCTGCTGCTTTGTTCATGATCACGTTGATATCATCGACCTCTTCCATCTGCTCAATGCCTTCCAGCAATGCATCAATAGGGAGCTGACAACGATGATCAATCTCACTGGCCAGATCCTGCAAACGTGTTGCATTCTGCGCCTCCCTCAAGGCTATCGACTGCCGCTTCTCCGATATTGTCTGCAACCGCTTCCGCTCCTGCCGCTCAGCACGCTCCGCTTCATGCTGCGCCTGTTGCAGAGTATGACCTGTTTGGCGCAAATCATTCATAGAGTTATGCACTATTTCCACATCTTCAGCTGCCTTGATCAGATCCTGATCCAGCTCCCCTTGAGCCTCGGCCGAGGCAAACTCCAGTTCAACCTGCTGTAAACGTTGAAAGTCCGCGTCGGTCTGCTTCTTTAAGCGTAAACTCTCCTGTTTCAATCGCCCGGATTCACGAATCAGGTTATCTTTGGCCTGAGCAAAGAGTGCCAGTGACTGATCCGCCTGCGCCAACGTTGTCCGCGTCTGATTCAGGGTCTGCTCTGCACGACTCACCTGCACATCCTGTTCAGCAAGACGCTGCTGAACAGCCTGCAGCTCGCACTGATCCACGGTTCCTGATTGATCAAACTGCTGCTGCCAGTGCTGCTTCTCCTCTTCGAGCTCTTGCTTATCCGAAATCAGATGTTGCTGGCGCTCATGCAAGGAGCTGGACTCCGCCTGCAAGCGTGCAACAGCAGATTCAGAGGTACGCCATTCACCCTCTGCCTCTGTAACAGCAAGATGAGCGCGCTGCCATGCCACCTGGCAGGACTCCAGTTCCAGTTCAGCCTGTTTGAAACTCTCGACTACCCGGGCTCGCTCCACTTCAAACTGTAGAAGCAGAGATTCACCCTCACGCAACTTTCGCTGCGTTACCAGACGCCTTGCTGTTCGGTTCCCTGACGGTGGGACCAACCAGCCATCAGACTCGAAACGCCAGCCATCCCTACTTACCGAGCAACCACTTATGGTCAGCCCCTGTGTAATATCATCAACCAGAGATATCGGGGCAAACAGGTCATACAGCGGATGATCCCCTGACACGCCTATAGCCTCAGCCAGTGACTCTCCACATGCGGATTCGGTAGCCGCCTGCCCGACAAACAGTGCCACAGGAACATCAACCGTGGATGATAAAGCCTCTTTCCAGCCGGCAAGGTCGGGATTCGCCGGCATATGTGCGTCGGCCAAGCGACCACGCAGTGCCGCAGCCACGGCTGCCTCAAGACCATCAGGGACGCTTAACACCTCATCAACCCAGACCGCCCCTCTGCATCTGAGGTTTTCACGCAACTCATCTGAGACATCCTGGTTCTTTGTGCGCCCACGCAGCTCCCGAACTGTTCCCGTCAGCTCTCGGAACTCCGCATCCTTTTCATTCAATATGCTGGCACGACTTTCACGCGCAAGCCTGCAAGCATCCAGATTCTTCTGTGCAACCGCCAATTCAGATACGGCCTGATCAAACACCTGCTCACCCTGACGACAAGCCTTTTTACTCTGTTCCAGCTCTGCACTGTCGCCTGCCAGCTGAGACTGAATCTCACGCAACTGGCTATCAAGCCGCCCTGCCCGCTCACGCAAACGTGCCAGAGCAGACTCGGACTTCTCCTTCTGCAAGCGGCCCTGTTCCCCACGAAGACGCAGGCGTTCAAACTCTGACAATAGAATATCCCGCCTGCCCCCCTGCTGCTGGTGAAATGCGTGAGCTGATTCCAGTGACCGTGCTGCCTCCAGCCGCAGAGCCTGAAGTTCAGCATCATCCTGGTCGGCAAGGCGCTGCTCCACTACTGCAAGCTCGCCTTCAATACGCTGCTTATGCTGCCTTAACTCCTCAACCCGGCCTCCCAGAGCAAGCCGCCTCTCCGCCAGCAAACGCCGTTCACCGGCCATTCGTTCTGCCTGCTGCTGCAGATCTGATCGTCGGCGCTCTGCTTCCCGCTGGAGACCCTGGATAGATTGAACCTCATCCTCATGGCGAACGATGCTCTCACGTGCCTGAACAACGAACTTCTCTGCCGATGCAAGAAGCAAATCTCCTTCTGCCTCATCGGCCCTGATGGCAGCAAGATTTTGCCCCACCTCCTGGAAATCCTTCTGCAACTGTTGATAGCGCAAGCCCAGACTGAGTGACTGCAGCCCTGCGAATTCTTCCTGCATATTCCTGAATCGTCCGGCTCGGGAGGCTTGCTGCTTCAAGCTGCGACACTGTCCTCGCACCTCTTCCAGAAGATCCAGCACCCGATCCAGATTCTGCCGGGTATCTTTCATGCGACGCTCAGCTTCCCTGCGACGGGAACGGTATTTCATCACCCCTGCCGCCTCTTCAAAGACAACCCTGCGCTCTTCCGGCTTTGCCGTTACCATGCGCGCAATAGAGCCCTGTTCCACTATAGCGTAAGCGCGCGTTGAGATACCTGTGTCAAGAAATAGATCCACCACATCCTTCAACCGGACCATCTTGCCGTTGATGAAGGCATCCGATCCACCATCACGAGTCAGACGTCGACGAACACGAATCTCATCAAGCTCATGGTAAGGCGTTGCCAGCGAGCCCCTCTCTATGGCAAACGTCAATTCTACATCGCAAACTGCAACCGGAGACCTGCTATCAGAGCCCTGAAAGATCAGATCATCCATCACTCCGCCACGCAGGTGTTTGGCCGAGTGCTCGCCCAGCACCCAGCGCAGTGCATCGACGATATTGGATTTGCCGCAACCATTAGGGCCTACGATAGCCGTAATACCCCGATCCAGATCTATCTTGGTCGGATCGACAAAAGACTTGAAACCGGCCAATTCAATCCGCGTTAGCCGCATATACAATGTCCCGGCTGCTGCGCAGCGGCTGGCATCATCCTCACCCGTCTCATTAACAAAGATTCGCAGGAAAAGCAGCCCATATCAAGCGCAGTTATTTAGAGTTTTTTCACCATGACGAACATCACATACAGGCCCGCCATGCCCATGAATGCTTCTGACTTTACTCCGCGTCCTCTGCGGTGAATGTTCTTTTTCAGGGAGTGCGCGACTTGTTGAGATGATTCATCAGCAGAAAACTGACAAAGCAAGCCGTGAAGCTCGAAGTCACCACCATATAAAGCACCGTCATCTGTGCGACAGCCGCATCGAAGGCTGTGGCTCCAGCCAGAACCATACCTACAAATATTCCGGGCATATGCACCAGCCCCACAACACGCAGTGTATCGATCGTGGGAATCATCGCCGTCTTGATACCTTCGCCAACAACCCCGCCCGACTTGAGCCGCTCATACATAATAGAGATGGCATTCATACCATTAGCGGCAATCATGCTCCCGAGAGGAACCAGCGTACGCGTGTCATCAGCTATAGCACCGGAAAAGGCAAGCCAGGGCAGGGTCAGCAGACATGCACAGATCAGTGCAGCCGCTGATGCCATCCAGGTTCTGAATTCACTATCATAGTGGCTGGCACTGTTATGTCCTGCAAGAATACAAAAACCGACAACAAGCAGCGCCTGAGCCAGATGCGATTGGATATCAAAGATCCAGTGCAAGACAAAGGCCAGTGCAAGAAGCTGCACCAGACCTCGAGCTGAAGCGATGAGCATCTTTTTCGAAAGGCCCAACCCTTCTCGATGCGCCCAAAAAGCTGCTCCCGCAAGCAATAGCCATGCTGCCAGAAGCTTAACCAGTGTATCTGTAATGTTGGCATCAAGCATCGCCTAAACTGCCTGCACAAACACCCCGATTGGGAGATTCAACACTGCAACTAACCGGTCACCCGTGCTGCAACCTGATTATGACCACGAATCTTGCCTATATATTCCATACCCATGCCGGACTGCTCAAGAAACTCCATAAATGCCTTATATTCACAATCACCATCAACAGGAATCGACAGATATTCATCAAACAAGATCACGGTGCCTGGAACTATCATATGACCCAGTGACTCAAACACTGTTTTGGTTGACGAATAAAGGTCACAGTCAATATGCATAAAAGCAATCGTTTCTCCTTCATGCTGTTGGGCGAATTCAGGTAAACTCTTATCAAACCACCCTTTGACAGGCCGCACATTAGGACGAAGGTTCGGAACGTTACCTTCAATACCAAAAGTCCCTTTATCCACACCGATATGCCAATCTTCCGGCAAGCCCTCAAAGGAGTCGAAACAGTAAAATGTCGTATTCGGTTTCAAATTACCCATGATATTCATTGATTTGCCTTTATAGGTGCCAAATTCAAGGTAAAGACCATTTACAGAAGCCTGGTTCAAGCCGGATTCATAGTGTTTCATGATAGTGGGGAACTCCGGACAATCCGGCATATGTTCATGTTCAAACCTGGCAAGGGCCGTTGCCTGCTCAATCGCTCGTATGGAGTCAGGATGGGAGAGACCCAGTATAACGATACGCTGCAGCAGCTTGCGAAACTTCCTTCGAACTGTTTCCTCAAGTTTGATATACATCAACTTTGTTTCAAGATGAATTGATTTCATTAATGACAACTGGAACTCCTGATTAAGCGAGCCATATGGCTACAAGTTATATTTTCGCAACCCTAGCAACAAACAAGCCTTCACCGCCAATGCATCGTGCAGATTGAATTAAGGATAGCCCGATATTGTTGGAACAGATACCCTTCGCAGCTATGAAAAACAGCATTAATAACGGGCAAAAAAAAACCGGACACAAAGTGTCCGGTTTTATATGTGGTGGAGCCAAGCGGGATCGAACCGCTGACCTCCACACTGCCAGTGTGGCGCTCTCCCAGCTGAGCTATGGCCCCGAATCTTCAAAAACAGGTTTTCTCCCCTGTCCCGAAGGCGGCGCATTTCGCCACAGCAGGATGGCCTTGTCAATATGAGTAATAATATCCAACTTTTCCGACGCACCCTTTCTGCCGACTGCCTGACCCCGCCGGGTGTCTTCTCTCGCCTGGTCAATCGCGGCGACTGCTTCATGTTCGAGTCCGCCGAAGGTGGTGAACAGTGGGGTCGCTACAGCATACTCGGCATCAGCCCTGCCTGCCGTGCAACCTCAAACGGCAATAGCACGCATCTGTTATACCGTGATGGTAGCGAAGATACATTTAACGGCGGCATCCTCGACTGGCTGCGTGATTTTGTGCTGAATCAGGAGTTCATTGCTGAAGATGACCTGCCCTTTGCCGGTGGTGCCGTCGGCTATTTCGGTTATCAGATTGTCTCCCAGTTCGAAGATATCCCATCCGATCTTCCCGATCCGGTTGGTGCACCTGAATCCGCATACCTGCTGGTTGATCGCTTCATGGTGTTCGACAACCTCAAGGGCACACTGACCTGCTGTGTACGCCTGCCAAAAGATGAGGGAGATGAAGCGGAATCGGTATTGAACGGTATGGAGTCCAGTCTCTATGACGGTGACATGGCAAAGGTTCTGAATCTCGATGCAGACACCACATTGACCGAGCCACCTGTTGCCCAGACCACGCAGGCTGACTTTGAAGCTGCGGTATCCAAAGCACGCGAATACATCCATGCCGGTGATATCTTTCAGGTGGTATTAAGCCAGCGTTTTTCAAAAAAACTCAGTTGCTCACCATTTGATGTCTACCGCGCCGTACGCCATATCAATCCATCTCCATATCTGTTTTATCTGCATATAGGTGACACCATACTGGTTGGTTCTTCACCGGAAATTCTTGTACGCCGCGAAATGGACAAGGCTGTGGTTCGCCCTATTGCAGGTACGCGCCCGCGCGGCAAAACGGTAGCAGAGGATAAGGCACTGGAAGATGATCTTCTGCGTGACGCCAAAGAGCTGGCTGAACATGTCATGCTGGTTGATCTTGGCCGCAACGATCTCGGTCGCGTCTGCGAATACGGCTCGGTTTCACTGACAGAGTCCATGACCATAGAACGCTATTCGCATGTGATGCATATCGTTTCACAGGTTGAAGGCGATTTAAAGGATGATGCCGACAGCCTTGATCTGCTGGAAGCAACCTTCCCTGCAGGTACTGTTTCCGGTGCACCGAAGGTGCGTGCCATGCAGGTCATTCATGAACTGGAACCGGTTGCACGCGGCCCTTATGCCGGCACGGTCGGCTATATCGGCTTCGGAGGTCAGCGTATGGATACCGCTATCGCCATTCGTACAGCCGTGATCCATGGTGGAGAGATCCATATCCAGGCCGGTGCAGGTATCGTCGCCGACTCCGTACCTGAACGCGAACACCAGGAGTGCGTCAACAAGGCCACAGCCATGTTCCGCGCCGTAGCTTTGGCTGAAGCTCAAGGGGGTCATTCATGAATACGCCTGTAACATCCTGTTTCCGGCTTATTGACGCGGGCCAGAATGGCATTCCGGCCCGCTCACAAATGCGAAGCCTGACTCTTCGCATTTGCCCGCCGTCCATGGCGGGAGGAGAAGCTTAAGATGATCCTCGTTATCGACAACTACGATTCATTCACCTTTAATCTGGTGCAATATCTGGGAGAACTGGGCGAAACTCCGCTGGTTTACCGCAATGATAAAATCACACCGGATGAAATTGCAGAGATGAAGCCTGACCATATTCTGGTTTCACCTGGCCCATGCACACCGCATGAAGCTGGCATTTCCATGGAAGCGATTCGTCGCTTCTCAGGTCAAATTCCAATCCTGGGCGTATGCCTTGGCCATCAATCAATGTCGGCTGTCTTCGGAGGAGAGGTGATCCGTGCCCCGCGCCTGATGCATGGTAAAACCAGTCCAATCGAACACAATGGAGAGGGGGTATTCAAAGGACTACCTTCACCCTTCATCGCCACCCGTTATCACTCACTGATTGTACCTGAACCACTGCCGGAATGCCTGGTAAGGACCGCCTGGACGAAAGAGGGGGAACTGATGGGCTTGCGCCATCGTGAACACCCTACCTTCGGTGTTCAGTTTCATCCCGAGTCTATCCTCACTGAACATGGCCATCAGATGCTGAAAAACTTCCTTGAGGCCAGAGCATGAGCGACGCGGCTATTCACATGATCCAAGATCTGCAGAGCGGCAATGAGATCACCCGAGCTGCTACCGAAACGGTTTTCACCACCATCATGAATGGTGAGGCCACCGCCCCCCAGATTGCTGCCATCCTGATGGGGCTTTCCATCCGTGGGGAAACCCCCGATGTTGTAGCAGGAGCCGCCAGTGCCATGCGTGCCGCCGCCACCAGCATCACACCAAAAGCAACAGGACTCATCGATACCTGCGGTACCGGTGGTGATGGTGCAAAAACATTCAACATCTCTACTGCAGTTTCACTGGTAGTCGCAGCCTCTGGCGTGCCGGTAGCCAAGCACGGAAATCGTGCCATGTCCTCAAAATCCGGTGCTGCCGATGTGCTGGAGGCGCTCGGTGTCAATCTGGACATTTCTGCAGACAAGGTTGCAGAGTGTATTGATCAGACAGGCATTGGATTTCTCTTCGCCCAGAACCTTCACCCCGCCATGCGCCATGCGGGACCGGTTCGTCGCGAACTGGGCATCCGCACCATCTTTAATCTGCTCGGCCCTCTGACCAATCCGGCCGGAGCTGAATATCAGGTGCTTGGTGTATTTTCTAAAGAGAAGCTGGAGCTCGTTGCCGGTGCGTTGACCCAACTGGGCTGTAAGCGCGCTTTGATCGTACATGGCCGGGATGGACTGGATGAAATCACCACCACCGATATCACAGATGCCATCCTGATTCAGCAGGGGCAGGAGCCGATCCGGTTTGAAATTGATCCGGAAGCCTTCGGTATGCCCTATACCGTACCGGCAGCACTGGCAGGCGATGATGCCTCCACCAATGCCGATATCCTCAAACATATCTTCGCAGGCCAGCAGGGTGCAGGCCGTGATATTGTGATGCTCAATGCTGCTGCTGCCCTGTGGGTCGCAGGCAAGGTCAACGGTATCGGAGAAGGCATCGCTATGGCCGCTAACGCCATTGATTCCGGTAAGGTGCAGCAGACCCTTGATGCACTGATTAATTTCACACAGGAGGCTGCATGAGTTCGATCCTGAATGAAATTGCTGCATATAAACGCGAGTGGGTGGCTCACTGCAAACAGAACCGCTCCGTGACCGAGCTAAACCAGCTTGCCAGCGCGTATAGCCCTCTGGATTTTACCGGAGCCCTATCCGGGAGAGTCGCCAACAAACAGAATGCAGTCATTGCCGAAGTAAAAAAAGCCAGCCCGTCCAAGGGCATTATCCGACCAGATTTTGATCCGGTGACAATTGCACAAAGCTATGAAGCCGGCGGCGCAACATGCCTATCCGTACTTACCGACGTAAAATACTTTCAGGGGGCGGATGATTATGTACGCTCAATCCGTGAAAGCGTGGAGCTTCCCATACTACGCAAGGACTTCATGCTTGATCCCTATCAAGTTATTGAAGCCAAAGCCATGGGAGCCGATGCAATCCTGATCATACTGGCCATGCTGGATGATATACAGGCGAGTGAACTGACCGCCTGTGCTACGGAGTTGGGATTATCCGTACTGCCGGAGGTGCACAATGCCGAGGAGCTGGAACGGGCCATGCGGCTTGACACCCAACTCATGGGCATCAACAACCGAAACCTGCATAACTTTGAAACCACACTGGACACAACGATTTCATTATTGGGTCAGATCCATGAAGACAGAACGGTGATCACGGAGTCAGGCATCTTCACACCGGAAGATGTCCGACTCATGAACAACCATGATGTGCATGGCTTCCTGATTGGAGAATCCCTGATGCGACAGCCGGATCCGGGTAAAGCACTTTCAACACTTATCGCACCGCAATAGCAAAGGCCGATGCCTACGGGGTCGCGATCAACGCCCCACCCGGGCTAACTGCTCTTCTACTGCGGTAAACAGCTCTTCAGACACATCACGCCTGAGTGCCCGGCTTACCCATTGACCACCTTCAAAAGCCTGACCAAGCACACGCAGTTCAAGCTTAGCCTGAGAAGCTCCCGACTCAGTCTGAACCGTATATGTGTGCAAAATATAGTAGTGACGCGTCAACACAACCCCACCCTTCAAGCCAGTCGTGGCCTGCCGGTTTGGATTATTTTCCCCCTCACGTACCCAATCCGAGGTGATAACCCCGTTGGATGAGTCCACAGATTCAATAGCCACGTTCAGACTTGTCATCGCATCAATAGAAGCTGAAAACAGATCAGCCACACTCTGCCCGTATGTCCGCTCAACGAGGGCAAACGCATTTCCTGCCAGTAGTTTACGGTACTTTTCCGGCAATTTATCACCTTCAGCTCCGATACCTCGCGGTATAGGAAGCTCACGCTCAGCCGGTTTGTAATCCGATACAGGCGGAGCCTGATCGGGCTCCACATCCGCCGTCGCCACTCCAGCAGGTGAAGCAACCGATCCAGCACGCTCCTCATCTACAGTCCAAAAGAGCTTAGGGCCACCACTACATGCTGAAAACATGAACAGGAGCAGAGATAAAAGAAGGTATCGAACAAAATAATTCATGGCGATGATTCCAGCCGCTTGCCTCTCCCGGGTCAAGGAAAGATCACAACCCTTTCAACGTACAGCGACCGGAAGCTGACAATGGCAAGCCACAAGCCTGGCAAAAAGGGTTATGGCCCCCGACTCAAGTCAAGCTGCTTTTCAACCGCCGTGAACAGATCAAGGACTCTCTTGCTATGCTTGGGCTTATTCACCCAGTGATTATTGATATAGACCTGATTCAGAAGACGCACTTCAAGCCTGCTTTTGGACAGATCTTCATTCAACCGAAATACCCGCACAATGTAGCGATAACGAACCAGTGTCGATGTAGAGGTACCCATAAGGTTGCTCAGGTTCAGCAAACCGCCAGGGTTCAGGCTACCCTTTCTGATCCAATCCGTCGTAATAACGCCACTAGGTGAGTCCACTGAATCAACAGGCAGACTTAGCGATGTCATCGCATCCACCACCGAAGAAAACAGATGGCCGGGCTGAACTTCATAATGACGCACATCCAGCATCACAGCCTTTCCTGCCACGGCTTTACGGTATTTCTCTGGCACCTGCACTGCATTTTCAGCAGCCACACTCTTATCGCTGACGGGCAGGTCAATATCCGCCCTCAATTCAGGCGGCACCTCCAGAGCAGCCCGAGGCTTCACTTCACCCCCTGCGGTGGAGCTTCCACGGGTATATGCCCCCTTACCCTCATCTGTATCCCAGAATAATTTAGGCATGCCGCTGCATGCTGAAAGAAGGAGGAGCATTGAAGGTAGAAGAAGGTAACGAACGGATTGATTCATACGACAATTCCAGCCGTTGACGGGCCTCAGGTCAAGCAGCCATTAAGACATACTCGTAAAATGTCGGACAGACAGGTTCACAGGGTGACATATAGCGGCGTTACAAACAGAACAGTAACCAACCCAGTGCTGCCAGGCAGGAACTCGATCTTAGAAAAACAGGATGAAACAGTCACTGATCGGTGTATGCGCAAGAAAAAGAGGAGATGGCAAAAAACTGAGTAATCACAAACAGACAGACAGACAAAAGAGGGAGTCAACAAAGGGAGAACGGCAAGCAGAGAAGGCTTATCTGCTGCGAACATACAGGATTGTGGCGCAGAGCCGCTTTTCCTGAAACAAAAAAAAGAGGGAGGCCTAAGCCTCCCTCTCTAAAGCATTCTTTCGAATGGCAGCTATTACAGCAGCGCTTCGATGTCCAGCAGAGTAGTCTTGGTAGTTGTAGCAAGACCAGCAACTGGGGTTACTTTTGTGTTGTTGTAAGACAGAGCGAGTACGAAGTTCTGGTAGATTTCGTATTCAGCACCAACCTGCCACTGAGCAGTCTTGGAAGCATTGTCGCTCAGACGACCGATACCAGCCATTACAACTACAGTGTGGATAGGTTTGAGTTCGCCGCGGAAAGAGTAACCTTTCAGGTTGCCAGCAACACCTGGGTTGAAGAAGTTAAGCTTGGTCAGAGTTGAAGCAGAGGCAGAAGCATAATCCGCATAGAACGCGAAGCCCATGTCGCCGATTTCGCCCTGTGCCTGCATATCAACCATCCACTTCTTCATTTCAAGAGTAGTACCGAGTGGCAGAAGCAGAGCAGCAGCAGTCTGTGCATTACCTGTAGTACCGGAAGTCAGACCAGCACCGAAGCCGAGTTCAAAACCGCCAACTTCAGCTGTACCGAAGATACGTGCAGATGGAGCCAGTTTCCAACCGTTACCAACAACACCACTTACTGCAGCGCCAGCACTGACCAGAGATACAGATGCAGTGATCATGTCGTTAGCTGCGAAGATACCTACACCACCAGTACCGCCAGCGTTGTTGGAGATAGTGTTAGATGCAGAGAGAGCCTTGCCGCCCAACATGCCGCCGTGCTGACCGAAAGTAGAACCTACCTCCATAGCGTATGTTTCGCCGAAGCCTGAACGGAAGACAGAAGCACCAACTTTCATGCCGCCCATGTCAACAGAGTGAGTCAGCTTGAAGTTAGCAAACGGGATTGGATCAGCAGCTGCAAATTCAACGAAAGTACCTGTGTTGGTGCCAACACGGCCACCGAAGATCAGTACTGCATCAGCAGGGATTACAGCTGTCTTGGTAGTTACGCTAGGAACACCGCCGCCGGATACAGTTGTAGAAGAGAACTGTGGACGCAGTACCAGAGTCAGGTTAACTGCTGAAGTGATAGAGAGCAGATCATCTTCAATCAGAGTCTGTTCACCAACGTCAGTGAAAGCGCCCTGTTTGAATGAACGACCGAATGCGCTCAGAGCCGGGAAGCTCAGGTGATGACAAGCCAGGCAAGCCGCGCCAGTCTGACGTGCGAACGCCGGGATTGCTTCAGATGTAGTTGGTGCAACTGCAACAGCAGAAATAGCAACAACAGCGAAAGAAGCAGCAGAAAGAATAAATTTCTTCATGTTGTAAGATCCTCGAAATTGAATTTGGCTCCGTAGAACCAGTGCAAAAATTCTTGTCTCTCGCAGCAAACCTCTTCTGATGAATCGGCTTGCCCCTTCGAGACAGGGCGAACTGTAACGTGATCCAGATCACTGGGTCAACATGACACAGGCGATGTGTGTCTTTTTGCCACAAGCAAGCCATATTGAAAGCATGGGTGTGCTTTCGATATGGCGCGATAGGCTCCTAATCACTACAGACTTGGAATGGGTGTATCTATTGATTGAGCGCGCTAGGCCTTTAATCACAATTGACCTAAGCATGGGTGTGCTTTCAATATGGCGCGATAGACCCCTAATCACTACAGACCTGGAATGGGTGTATCTTCGATGGAGCGCGTCAGGACTTTAATTACCTAGTAAAGCACAGGAGACCATTCAATGGCGCGCGAGAGGTGTTTGAGTCTGTATATGTTATATATAGGTGGTAGCGCGGCACAGCAAAGAAAAGGACATAGGCTAACCCCGGATCAAGTCTGGCTTCATTGCGAAACAAACGATGCTGCCAGTCGCCAGGTTGGCATCACCGACAACGCCTGAATGGTGCCAACTCCTGCTCATAGTGCTTCCAGCGGGCAACTGATTGCTGGTGTATAGGCCTGCGCACCTGAAAGCGGCTGGATGTAGTAACCACATTGCCGGCTTCATGCGCATTCAGACAATCCTCATGCCAATCCAGACCGCACGCCTGGAGCAGGCGGCGTAACTCAACCTCAGGGTTGACGACCAGATCCTCGTAATCCACCTCGATCATCACCCCTGCCGGCAGCACCTCCCGCCAGTGCTGCATCAACTCCTCATAACGGGCGTACTGCCGACCCATCTCTTCCAATTCAAATGCATAAGGGAGCACATTCACAAAATCCTGCTGGAACATGGAGAGACATGAGGCCATGGGTTCACGTCGCACATGGATAATTCGGGCTTCTGGTATCGCCTTGGCAATAAGTCCGGCATACAGATAGTTGTTCAGTGCCTTGTCTATCACCCGCCCTTTCAAGCCATACTGCTGTGTCAGACATCTCGTATACTCTCGACCGACAGTCAGCACCCCGTCATCATCCAGTGATGTCAATTGTTCAATCAAGCGCGGATTGAGCACTTTTCGTTTTCGTCCGACTATGGACTGCTGCATCGCATACATCTCTCCGGCAGCCTGCAGTGCTGGATGCCTTGATAGCGCCTGCTCCAGCAGCGTGGATCCGCTGCGCGGCATACCTACAATAAACAGAGGAGCCTCAGCACTGGACTCTCCGCCTGCACCTTCGACAAACCGCGCTGCAGGAAAGGCATTGGCTGCGGCCTGATGCAATAGAGCCTGTTCCGCCTCGTCATAGGCGAGCGTCAGCCTCCGCTGATAATTACCCTCAGACCAATACTCAAACGCCAGATTAAATTGCCCAGATCGATCGGCAACACTGCCCAGCACAAAAGCCGCCACTATTTGCGCCTCACTGCCCTGTTCTGCCTGATCATAGATCTCACGCATGGCCGCCACATCGGCTTCCCGTTCATCATAAGAACCGCTATTGATCAACATCGCCAGAGATTCAACATGATGAGCATCAAGCTTGCGCACCTCGCGGAAACGGGATCGCGCCTGCTCCAGTTCGCCCAACTGCACCAGATAGACCCCCATCTCGTACAATACGCCAGTATCTCCCGGAGCTACAGCATGCGCCTTCCCCAACAAGGCCAGTGACACCTCATTCTCAGCCAACTCACTATGGGTGGTGGCCAGCTTTTTGAGCAATGCCACATTGCGCGGATCCCTGATCAGAGCCTTATCCAGCACCTGTATGGCCTGCCGGAACTCCCCCATAGAGGCAAGAGCAGCACCATAACCATAAGCCAGCTCGGTTAAATGCGGCGACTGTGCCAGCGCCTGTCGATAAAGCTCTCCGGCTTTCTCTACCTCATGCTGCATCAGCAGACATCCGGCATAATTGGCTTTAAACTCCACACGTTTCGGCGCTGCCTGATAGGCACGGCCAAACCAGACGCTTGCAGTAGCATAATCCTGCTGCGTACTGGCAATCAAACCGCGGGCATACATGATATCGGGATAATCCTTATACTCGCTATCGGCCTGGGCACAGAGTCCATGGGCAGCAACGTCCTGCCCCTGCCCGGCCAGCACCATGGCCCGATCGGCCAGTTCAAGCAGCCGCCGTTTCTTTTTATTGGAAAGCTTGATAAGCGCCATGCCACACCCCTCGTTACCATGGGCAACTTTACCGGTGGCACCCTCAAAGTAAATTCTCGCACGATTCAGAACACCTTCTCCCTCCAAGGATGATCAGAACAGCATCGCCCCGCCATCAAGAGCCCTTCAGCAATCCAGCACCTTGCCGGGATGTGATTTCCTTTGTTTTCGCCGAACCCATTCACCGCTAGCATGTTGCCATGAGTAGACACCTTACCCCTGATGATCTTGCTGGCTGGTTTGCCGAAGGCTGCAAGCCACGTGACAGCTGGCGCATCGGCACAGAACACGAGAAAATCGGATTCTGTATGGAGACCCTGCAGCCGATCCCTTACGATGGAGAACGCAGCATCCGAAAGCTGCTTGAACTTCTGGCAAGCAAAGGCTGGCAACCGGTAGAGGAAACAGGAAGGATTATCGCACTGACCAAAGAAGGTGCCTCAGTCACGCTCGAGCCAGGAGGCCAGCTGGAACTATCCGGCGCCCCCCTCTCCACCATCCACCAAACCTGCACAGAGACCACCGACTACCACAAAATGGTCCGACTCATCTCTGAAGAGCTGCGCATAGGCTTTCTCGGCCTTGGCTTCCAGCCCAAATGGAAACAGAGTGATATCCCCTGGATGCCCAAGGCCCGCTATGCCGTCATGCGCAACTACATGCCAAAGGTTGGTAGTGGCGGCCTTGATATGATGCTACGCACAGCTACCGTACAGGCCAATCTTGATTTTGGTTCAGAAGCAGACATGAATAAAAAGATGCGTGTCGCCCTCTGCCTGCAGCCTCTGGTTACAGCGCTCTATGCAGCAAGCCCGTTTGAGCATGGCAAGCCTTGCGGATTCCTTTCACGCCGTGCAGCCTGTTGGCTGGATACTGATCCGAATCGTACAGGCATTCCCGAATGTGCGTTTGAAGACAGGTTCGGCTTTGATGCCTATACCGAGTGGGCACTTAATGCCCCCATGTATTTCATTATGCGCAATGGTATATATATAGATTGTGCAGGAGCCAGCTTTCGCAGCTTCCTGCAGGGCAAACTGCCGCAATGTCCGGGAGAGTTCCCGACCATGGATGACTGGGAGCTGCACATCTCCACACTTTTTCCTGATGTACGCTTGAAACAATATCTGGAGATGCGCGGAGCCGATGCAGGCCCATGGCCATGGATCTGCTCATTACCGGCACTGTGGAAAGGACTACTCTATGACGAACAGGCGCTGGAAAAAGCCTGGCAGCTGGTTGGCGACTGGAGCCACGCTGAAGTCAACGAACTCAGGCGGCAGACACCAAGAACAGCTTTGGCAACACCATTCAGGAACAGCACCATACTGCAATTGTGTGAATCCATGCTCGACATCGCACAGACCGGCCTGATGCAGCTGAACAACCTGAATCCGGCAGGCGAAAACGAAACGCTGTTTCTTGCCCCGCTCCAGCGGGCAGTGGCATCAGGGCAGACCCAGGCTGATTACTGGTTAGCAGCCTACCATGATTCATGGCACAAGGACATCGACCGCATCTTCTTTGAGGCTATGCACTCATAAAGCACAGAAAAACAGACTGAATACCCGCGTGACTTCAGCCCGGCCCGCAAATCACCCTTTGCTCAAACGACTGAGCAGGGCTGAAACAAACTCCCGGGCCTTCATATATTCCATCAGATAGGAAGAGACCTTTCGAACCCGTTTGGACAGATAGGCCGGACGCGCATGGTAGCTCAGGGTATTATATTGATTAATGCGCTTACGCACCCGGTCTGCATGCCCCGCCAAATCAACAGGCTGCTTCTGCACTGCAACCTTTCTGAACAGCATCTGAATATCCGCGTCATCATCGCCACTAAAACTGTTAACCAGTTCAAAGCCACACAGCTCAGCCAGAGCCTTCAGCGTTTCCGGTGAGAAGTTATAAATATGAGCATAATGGAACATGCGGTCCTGCGTGGCAAAAGGGCCGGTAACATTCGGGCACTCGACATAAAAAAGGCCGCCATCATGAATCAGCCCATGAATACATTTCAAGGCTTTTACCGGCGAAGAGAAATGCTCAATCACATGAATCAGCAGCACCAGATCGGCCCTTGCTGCGGGTTCGAGATCATACAGGTTCACATTCTCCACATCGGCCATCAATTTACTGCGGGTAAATGCATTAAAATCATGATTCGGCTCAATACCCGATGCCTTCAAACCCTGATCCTCAAAATATTTCACAGTACAGCCTATGCCTGCACCGATTTCAAAAACAGTCTTTACAGTGGAGAGACTGGAACTAATCTGATTGTAGATACGTCCGGCATTATTCCAGGCCCGCATCACGCGCCTCTCTGAAGGCTGACGTTCACCGTGATAATCCTGCCTGTATCTGGTGGCATAATACTCAGCCACCTCAGCTTCGTTCGGAACCGGCATGTGCATCACCAGGCCACACCCCAGGCAAAGGCCTGTATCCAGTGGCTGCTTGTGCCGATCTGAACGGGAAATAACCTCAAACTTGTCGCCACCGCAGAGATCACATTGTACTGTATGATTTGTCATAGTGAAAAACTCTAGCCAACCGCCTACTGCATGGCTACAAAATCAGGCAGATGATGCTATCAGCTCGATCGTATTACCATCCGGATCCCTGCAAAACAGGGCAGTCCGGCCGGATTTACTCATGGTACAAACCACTCCCGCATCATCCAGTCGGATCTGGATTTCACTAAACCGGTCCGTCTGCATGGCCAGATGATTATCACGCCCGCCATGCTCGGGAAGTTTACAGTCAGCATAGGGGTTATCCAATAACATCAGGTGAATCTGCTGCCCCTCTTCCAGGCCATACCATAAGCCATCAAAGCCAAGCACTGGCCTCTCTATACGGGTCAAACCCAGCACCCCTTCATAAAATTGCGCAGCCCTTTCAAGATCCGCGACAATAATACCCGCATGTTTGATTTTCATCTCAACTCCTCCACAACCAGGCTGCTCCGCGCACACCGGATGAATCGCCATACTTCGGCGGCAACAACGTTGTATTCACCACATCAGAGAATATGTATTGATCCCACAGTCCCGGCACCTGTGCATACAGCTGCTTTATGTTTGAGACCCCTCCGCCCAACACGATCACATCCGGGTCAAAAATATTGATCACCCCCGCCAGGGCTCGTGCCAGATGATCGAAATAAACACCCAGCGTTTGCCTGCAAGCCATATCACCAGCCTCTGCCCTGCGCGCAACCTGCACTGCACTGAGATCCGCCCCGAACTGCTGCAAATGAGCAGCGGAGATAGCAGGACCCGACAACCAGGTTTCAATACAACCCACCCTGCCACAATAGCAGGCCGGACCGGGTAATTCCAAAGCATCGAAACCCGGCAGCGGGTTATGCCCCCACTCACCGGCAATACGGTTCACACCTTCAAGCAGATGACCATTCACCACCAGACCTCCACCCACACCGGTACCGAGAATAACACCGAAGACCAGAGCGGCAGCCTCACCAACACCATCCACCGCCTCAGATAGAGCAAAACAGTTGGCATCGTTACTGAGCCGAATCTCGCGATTCAAGGCAGACTCGATATCCTTCTTCAAAGGGCGGCCATTCAGGCAGGTGGAGTTACAATTCTTCATCAGACCACTCCGAACAGAGAGGGCTCCCGGTGTGCCAACACCTACCGTAGCAGGCTGGCCCAACTCACACTCTGCCTGCAGCACCATCTCAGCAATCAGCGCCACCGTCGCTTCATATTCCCCCGCAGGTGTCGCCTTGCGAAAGCGCATGCACTCCTGCCCCTGATCATCCAGTGCTATCAGTTCGATTTTCGTGCCACCCAGATCAATACCAACTCTCATGCAGCTTATCATTGTCTGAAGCCGGTCTTACTGCAACAATGCGCAGCCATGAGCACATCAACTGCAAAGATACTGGACGGAAAAGCACTGGCTGCACGCATGCGCGAAGAGATTCGCATCGAGGCCGATCAACTTGCCAACAAACATGGTCGAAAACCAGGACTGGCGGTCATCATCGTCGGCAATGATCCGGCTTCCCATGTTTACGTCAAAAACAAAAAAAGCGGCTGTGAAAAAACCGGCATAACATCGTTTTCACATGAGTTGCCGGCAGACACAACACAACAACACCTGCTCGGCCTGATTACGGAGCTGAACAACGACCCGAAAGTGGATGGCATTCTGGTTCAGTTACCTGTTCCTGCCCATATCAATTCGGAAGCTATTATCGAAGCCATTGATCCGGGCAAGGATGTGGATGGTTTTCACCCCTACAATATTGGCCGTCTGACCGCACGGCAACCCGCCCTTCGTTCCTGTACACCCTACGGCTGCATGAAGCTGCTGGAAGAGACAGGCATGGATCTGCACGGCAAGGAGTGTGTGATTGTCGGTGCATCCAATATTGTCGGACGCCCGATGGCGCTCGAACTTTTACTGGCAGGCGCAACCGTAACCGTATGCCACCGTTTCAGTCATAACCTGCAATCGCACATTGAACGCGCAGACATCGTAGTTGCCGCAGCCGGAAAGCAGGGACTTATCCAGGGTGAATGGATTAAACCGGGGGCCACGGTCATTGATGTCGGCATCCACCGCCGCGAAGACGGCACTTTGACCGGCGATGTAGAATTTGAATCAGCCAGCAAGAATGCAGGCTGGATTACACCAGTGCCGGGCGGCGTCGGCCCTATGACTATCACCATGCTGCTGGCCAACACCCTGCAGGCATTCAAAACACATTTAGGGGATTGAATCATGTCTGAACTGGCCAGAACACCGTTGTTTGACGAACACGTTGCCGCAGATGGCAAGATGGTACCGTTCGCAGGCTTTGAAATGCCCGTGCAATACAAACAAGGTGCGTTGAAAGAGTATACCGCAGTACGCGAAGGCTGTGCGGGTATTTTCGACATTACCCATATGGGCCAGGTTCGCGTGAGCGGTGCAGATGCATTGCCATTCCTGCAATATGTCACCACCAACGATGTGTCAAAACTGGTATGCGGCCAGGTTCACTATTCCGCCCTGCTGAATGAAGCGGGCACATTCATTGATGACATCACCACCTATAAGATATCCGACACAGAATATTACCTCTGCATCAATGCAGCCAACCGATTCAAGGATGTGGCACACCTGCAGGCTCAGGCTGTCGATTTTGATGTCAGCGTTGTAGATGAGTCCGATGACACCACGCTACTGGCCCTGCAGGGGGCTGCTGCACAAAAGGCCCTGCAGCCACTGGTTGACCGTGATCTGGAGAGCATCGCTTACTATCGCTTTGCCCAGGTCAAACTATCCGGTGCTGATGCCATCGTGTCGCGTACCGGCTATACCGGCGAAGACGGTTTCGAGATCTATTTCCCCAACACGCAGGCCGTCGGTGTGTGGAAGCAGCTGCTTGCAAACGGAGCTGAGCCGATTGGCCTGGCAGCACGTGACATGCTGCGCACGGAGATGGGTTATGCGCTTTACGGCCATGAAATTTCCGATGCCGTTACTCCCGTAGAAGCAAAACTGATGTGGATTACCAAGCTGGATAAGGGCGACTTTATCGGCAGGGTCGCAGTAGAGGCTCGCAAGAGAGCTGGGCCCAGTCAGCGTCTGATTGCTATCAAACTGACAGGACGCGGCATACCTCGTGAACACTACAAGGTATTTGCAGACGGCCTGGAAACCGGCGAGATCACATCCGGCATGTTCAGCCCCATGGCCGGTGGGGTTGCGCTGGCTTATGTGAAACCTGAACATGCTCAGGATAGTGAGCTAAGTGTAGAGATACGCGGCAAGGCTGTACCTGCTGAACGCACCACATTACCTTTCGTACGCAGCAACGTTAGAAAATGACTATACCACAAAGAAGACAGAGTCACCTTTGCGCTTCATTGTTAAGCTGAAGACACTATAAGTGCTTTTACCTCCAGGAAGAAGCAGAATAAAAAACGGAATGACCGACACTGCAGAACAGATCTTTCCTCTGCCTGCTCTGTGTCCTCCGTGGTGAATAAAAAAGGGAGAATAAGATGACAATTCCTGCAAATGTAAAATACACTAAAGATCACGAATGGGTGCGTATCGAAGGCGACACGGCCACATTCGGCATCTCTGACCATGCACAGGAAGCACTCGGTGATATCGTGTTTGTTGAACTACCCGAGATTGGCCGTACCGTTGATGCAGGAGAAGCCTATGCCGTGGTTGAATCGGTAAAGGCCGTATCTGATGTCTATGCACCAGTTGCAGGTGAAGTCATCGAAGTCAATGAAGAACTGGAAAGCGAACCGGAAAAGGTAAACACCGATGCATACGGTTCAGGCTGGATCGCCAGGATCAAAATCAGCGGTGACTCTTCCCTTGAGCTGATGAGTGATGACGAGTACACCACCTTCCTAGAAGAATAATTTTTTTACCGCAGAGGACGCAAAGCAGAGAGAGAAGAACCACTCTCTGCTTCCTGTCTCCTCGGTGGTTTGTGAGTTTATTATGAGATTCCTTCCCCATACCGATACCGACCGACAATCCATGCTGCAAAGCATGGGCGCCTCAAACATGTCCGAACTGTTTGCCGATATCCCGCCCGAATTCCATATCGAGAAGGGGGGGCTTAACATTGCCGATGCCCTCTCGGAAGCCGGTATCGTACGTAAATTCACAAAAGCGGCCGAGAAGAACCGCAACGCGACCAACACCCGCTATTTTCTCGGCGGCGGCACCTATCACCACTTTGTACCGGCAGTCGTTGACTATATCATTTCCCGTGGTGAATTTCTCACTGCCTACACCCCTTACCAGCCGGAAATATCGCAGGGCACACTGCAGGCCCTGTTTGAATTCCAGACCATGATTGCGCGCCTGACCGGCATGGATGTCTCCAACGCCTCCATGTATGAAGCAGCCACAGCAACGGCTGAAGCAGCCTTGATGGCACGCCGCATCACCCGCAAAAACCGCGTTGTGATGGCAGGTTCCGTGAACCCCCGCTATCGCAGCGTAACCGCCAACTACCTCTCCAGACTTGATGGCGACTACATCGATGTGGATATGGGCCAGTTCGGAACCGATCTCGACAAGGTTATCGCAGCCATTGATGAAGAAACCGCCTGCGTGATTGTACAATATCCGGACTTTTATGGTTCCGTTTACGATCTCGCACCGCTGCGCGCTGCATGTGATGCGAACAAGTGCCTGATGGTTGTGGCATTCTCCGACATCTCTGCCTTTGCCCTGATTGAATCACCGGGAGCCATGGGTGCGGATATCGCGGTCGGCTCCGGCCAGTCGCTTGGTATCCCGATGGGCTTTGGCGGCCCGCACTTAGGCCTGTTTACCTGCAAACAGAAATATCTGCGTCAGATGCCGGGACGTGTCTGCGGCCTGACTACGGATGCGGATGGCAAGCGCGGATTTGTACTTACCCTTTCCACACGCGAGCAGCATATACGCCGTGAAAAAGCGACCTCCAACATCTGTTCCAATCAGGGGTTGATGTGTACCGCTGCTGCCACCTACATGACCCTGATGGGCGATGCAGGCCTTGCCACCGTTGCGCATCACTCTGCAGCGGCTTTGCACTCTCTGGTAACACAGCTGCCCGATCATGTGTGCGCTGCAAGCGGTGCCCGTTATAATGAAACCGTACTGAGCTTTGCCAATCATGAGGCTCGTGAGAGCTTCCTCACTGCCGCGAAAGAGAGGGATATCTTTGCAGGCATTCCGCTGGAGCAGATTGAACCGGATGCTGAAACCAGACATCTGCTGGTGGCCACAACCGAGATGGTTGAGGCCGATGACATCTCCGACTATCTGGCTGCTCTGGAGATGGCGAAATGAGTGGATCCGAGATGACTACAACAGACAACAGCTTCAAATATTCCGGCACCGTTGGCATGCAACATGAAGAGCCGCTGCTGTTTGAGCATGCCCACGAGGCACCGGAATCGATCAGCCTGCCGGGTGTGGTTGGTGAACTCTCCGCTGAACTGAACGCCTTCGCCCGCAAGCAAGCTGCGAATATTCCGGGACTCTCCGAGCCTGAGACCGTACGCCACTTCGTACGCCTTTCACAGTGGAACCACGGTATTGAAACAGGTTTTTATCCCCTGGGTTCATGCACCATGAAATACAATCCGCGTGTAAATGAGCAGGTCGTACGCCTGCCCGGCCTTGCCCATATCCATCCTGAGCAGCCGGAAGAGACAGCACAGGGCGCTCTGGAACTACTCTATGAACTACAGAACTGGCTGGGCGAAGTCTCAGGCCTCCCTCATGTAACACTGCAGCCTGCGGCGGGTGCCCATGGCGAGCTGGTCGGACTGATGATGATTCGTGCATGTCTTGATGACCGTGGTGAACATAAACGCCGCAAGGTACTGGTGCCTGATTCTGCACACGGCACCAACCCTGCATCAGCAGCCCTCTGCGGCATGCATACTGTGGAACTCAAATCAGGGCCTGACGGACGCATTGATCTGGATGAGCTGAAAGCGCATCTGGATGATGAGACCGCAGCCCTTATGATGACCAACCCCAACACTGCAGGTGCTTTTGAGACCGATATCAAAGAGATCTGCCAACTGGTCCATAATGCCGGGGGCCTGGTATATGGCGACGGTGCCAATCTCAATGCTCTGGTCGGCATCGCCCGTCCGGGTGACATGGGTATCGACTGCCTGCATATCAATGTACATAAAACCTTTTCCACCCCGCATGGCGGCGGTGGCCCCGGTGGCGGACCTGTGGCAGCAAATGCGACACTTGCTCCATACCTGCCAGTCCCGCTTGTCGAAAAACATGGTGACAGATTCACACTAAGCTACGACTGCGAAACATCTATAGGCCAGGTACTTGGTTCTGCCGGACAAATCGGTGTCATGCTGCGTGCCAACGCCTATATCTCCGCATTTGGTCGCCAGCATCTGCACAAGATTGCTGAAGATGCAGTACTGAATGCCAACTACATCCTGCATCGCCTGAAAGATCGTTATCACGTGCCATTTGAAGGGCTGTGCAAACACGAGTGCCTGCTTACCGATGAGATTCAGAACAGGCACGGTGTGAAAACACTCGATATTGCCAAGCGCCTGATTGATCTCGGTTTCCACCCCATGACCGTCTACTTCCCGTTGATTGTGCATGGTGCAATGCTGATTGAACCGACCGAAACCGAATCAAGGGAAACGCTCGATGCCTTCTGTGATGCCATGCTGGATATTGCCGATGCCTGTGAAGCAGGGGAGACCGATGCGCTGCATGAAGCGCCGCTCAAACCATTCCGTCGCAGACTCGATGAAACTAAGGCCGCACGAAAACCTGTACTGGTCTGGCCGGAGTAATCCGGCCAGCCACTGTTTAACCCTTACTAAACCTTTATTTCCTGCTATTAATAAGGAACGCAGTTTGCACAGCAGGGTGAATATATAGGCATTTACTTCGAGAACTATCCTGAACGGAACTTCATGCTGGTCATTTTCCATGGTGAAGTGATTGATGAAGAACTCGAAGCCCATATTTCGGAAATACTCAAAGAGAAGTACGCAACTCCGGAAAAAACTGGCCTCTCCGTAGTATGCAACAACACATCGACTTCCAGCCTGTCATATAAAGCCATTTTCTCAGCCGGAAAACGTATGCATCGGGCCAAATTTCGCCAGAATGGCAGGCTGGCCATCGTTGCCAGAAGCCCTGTCGGTTTTGGACTGGCAAAAGTGTACAAGGTTGCAACTGAGGTGGATGGATTGGATGAAACCCGGGTACTGCGCGGCCCTGATCTGCAGCGGGCCATAGAATGGATTGGCATCAGTGAACTCTCCAGCTACATCACAGAGAAAATCGAGCAACTGGAGCATACAACGGCAGCAGCTCCCCCGAAGCCGTCAGGAGCCTGAAAACTCCGTAAAACAGCGCTGCTCCACTACAAAATAGCCATGCGTAGAGGGCCTCTCTTCATAAACCACCTTGATCCGGTCATCTGAACCGAAGGTCTGACTGCTTCCGAAGATCACAGTCTCCTGATGAGTGAGCTCGGCATATTCCGGGTATTCAACACGCATTTCATGATCCGAGATCCAATAAATAATGGCATCATAACCGTGTTTGAATGAAAAACTGTGCATACTCTCATTAAAGACGCTACCGGACGGACGCAGATTGATTTTCATCTCCGTATCTCCCGGACGCTCACCGGTTGATACACGGTAGAATGTGGCAATCTTGTGCCCCGAGGGTGAAACACACTCAAACATCACATCCACCTTTTCAGTAAAGCCACAACTGCTGATCAGCAGTGCGGCACAAACAAACAGCAACCTCATGGTATCAGGCGCGTGAACTCTTGCTCCACACGCTCCAGACAATCTTCAACAGCCACACCGGCAAAGTAGTTACCTACCAGTGCCAGAGGCTTACCTGCAAGCAGCTCATCCACTCTTCCCGTCAGTTCATGATGGCCCATGTCCGGGGCAGGCAGACGATTGGTTTTATGAAAGACCTGTTTAATCTGCGACTCTCCAAGCTTCAGAATATCACAGATACGCTCCAGCTTCTGCCTCTCATCAAGCAGGCCCGGCTTGAAGTGGAAGGCAAAACCACGCAGCTGCGGATGATCAACATAATCCCGGGAAACGGCCGAATAAAAGTCCCCGTCAACGGCAATAATACCTGCGACAGCATCAAGTGGCAGGTCACCCTTCGCCACAACTATACCCACAGACTCAATCTCTACCTCATGCACCCAGCCCAACTGCTCGGCAATCCCCGGATGAACATCTTTCAAAAGCCGCGACGCAGCCAGCACAGGTGTTGCACAGACCAGATTGTCACAGGCATAAGAAACATCACCAGCATCCACCTGATAACCGTCCGCATCAAGGCGTACTGCACTCACACGCTGACCCTTTTTCACCTGCAACTTCTCCTCAAGCACACTGATCACAGTCCCCAGCCCTTTTGAAAAGGTGTAGCTGCGCATCACCGAGTTATCACGCGGCCGCTTACGGAACAGCATATCGGCAGGAGCCTCATCCGCCTGCTGGCAAATCACGGCACTAAAAGCATGACGGAAAACATCGGTATAGTTTTTCGGGCCTACAATCGCACCGTAATAACCGGCAATGGAGAGGCCATCCTTCTTCAACCTGAAGATACGCCATGCATTAAGAAATAGTTCGAAAAAGTGAAGCCGCGAAGGAATGGAAACCAGCTGATCATCTGCAAGCATGCGATAAGACTGCTTCTGGCGCGGCTGCAGGGATTCCATCATTCCAAGCTGATCAAGTATTTCCAACAGTCGCCCATAGGAATTAAAACAGGTGTGTGTACCCATCTCCAGCCAGAATGATTCGTCCTGCTCCATCACAACCGAATCAAAACAACCGCCTGCTTTCTCTTCCTTCTCAAGTACCAGCACGGACTTGCCTGCCTGTTGTGCCTTAAACGCCATCGCCAGCCCGGAAATCCCGGCACCGATTACAATCATATCATATTGATTACTCATGCTGGCAACTCTAGGTCAATTCTCCACATCTCGCCAACGCAACCCTTAGTAATACCTGTTATACTTCTACGAAATTAACAAGAAATTATCTATAAATAACCATGCATAGACATAGTAGCGAAAAGGAATATCAATATGAGCAACACCAGTAGTTCACTAAATATATTAGCACAAGGTACGGTAGATGGTTTAGGAGCATTTTTAGGAAGAATATGTTTACCAGCAGCAGAAGAGCTTGGACTTGCGCTACAAGATAAAGTCAAAGAATGGCGAGCAAAAAACTTTACTGAAATCTTGATCAATAGTAAGTCTAAAATAGAAAACCGTGGCGACCTTAATAATCCAAAGATTCATCCAAGAATCCTATATTCAATATATGAACATGGCTCTTGGACTGATTCAAATACTCTTCAAGAAATGTGGGCTGGTATATTTTCTTCATCATGCGAAGAGGACTCGGCCACGGACAAAAACATCATTTATATAGATATATTGAGCAAGCTATCTCATGATGAAGCAACCTTGTTTGAATATTTCTGTAAATCAACCCAATGGTCAGCCTCTCACATAGACAACCTTGTAGGTGCAAATCCAATTTTCCCAAATGTTGGTGAATTAAAGAAAGTTACAAGCCTCGATTCGTTTGAAGACATTGATCAAGCTTTATCCCACTTACAATTTTTAGGATTGATAATGCGAGAGACAATCCCAACAATGGAAAAACTTGATTCTGATAAAATCGGTGCCATAGCTGGTGACAGTCAATTCGGCAGTAATTGGCTAAATCATATAGAAGTAACTGTCACTTCTCTTGGGCTAAGATTATTCTTAAAAGTGAAGGGTAAAAACATTAAACCTTCTCAGTTTATTAGCGAATGGTGGAACAACAATTAATATTAGATGCATAATGCAAAGACAAATGGTGTTAAGGTTATCCTCAAGTTAAACTGGCAAGATGCGAAGAATTGATCAGATTGAACCATTCAGGGTGATGCAGCTATTGGAGCGTGCCAAGGAGCTGGAGGCCGAAGGCCGCAAGATTATCCATATGGAGATTGGTGAACCCGATTTTGCTACACCTGCTTCTGTCATCGAAGCTGCAAAAGTGGCACTGGATAGCGGTGACAACTTTTATACTCCATCAACCGGAAAGCCGGAACTTCAGAAGGCTCTGAGCCATTGGTACAAAGAGGAGTACGGGCTGGATATAGCTGCCGAACGGATTCTGATCACCCCCGGCACATCCGGGGCATTCAGCCTGATCTATGCAGCCCTGCTTGAAGAAGGTGAATCCATACTGCTCTCCGATCCCGGTTATCCCTGCCAGCGCAACTTTATCCGACTCGCAGGAGGGGAGCCGATCAATATCCCCGTGGGACCTGAAAGCCGTTATCAATTATCAGCCGAACTGGTTAAGAAGAACTGGCAGGAGGGCACGCGCGCTGCCGTGGTTATCAATCCCTCCAACCCTACAGGCACCCTGATTGAAGATGATGAGCTTGAGCTGGTTGCAGCCACATGCAGAAAACATGGCGGTTATCTGGTTTCTGATGAGATTTACCACGGCCTGAACTACGGCGTGAAAGCTCGCTGTGCGCTTGAATTCGATGACAATGCCATCGTGGTTAACGGATTTTCCAAGCGCTGGGCGATGACCGGCTGGCGCATCGGCTGGGTGATCGTACCGGAAGAGCTCATTGATGCCTGTCGGCGCGTGATGCAGAATATTTTTATCGCAGCCCCCACACTCTCCCAATATGCAGCTATTGCAGCACTTGGCGTAAAAGATGAGTGTGAATCCATGCGCAGAGCCTATGATGAGAGGCGCACATACCTGCTGGCGGAACTTCCGAAGCTCGGTTTCGATATTGTGGTTCAGCCTCAGGGTGCATTTTATATCTATGCCAATGTCGAACGCATCACAGACGATTCCAAAGAGTTTTGCCGGGATATGCTTGAAAAAGCAGGTGTAGCTATCACACCGGGTGAAGATTTCGGGTCCTATAAATCTGCCCAACACGTGCGTTTTTCCTATGCCACCAGTCTGGAAGATATCCGGGAAGGTGTCTCCCGTTTGAAAGCCGCGCTTTCGCAAAGAGAGACGGAACTGCGCCTGTGACACCTAAAATCGCAATAATCACAAGGAATCCTTCGTCTTTGCGGCCTGTAGTGCTATTCTGCGCAACCTTTTAAGTTTAATGCACAAAACCCAAGTGGAGCCACACCATCATGTTTAAAGTCCTCACCAAGCTGTTCGGTAGCCGTAATGATCGTCTTCTCAAGGAATTATGGCCGATGGCCAAAGAGATCAATGCGCTGGAACCTGATATGCAGAAACTCTCTGATGAAGAGCTGGCAGCCAAAACTGTTGAATTCCGCCAGCGTCTGAATGACGGCGCCACTCTCGATGAGCTGCTTTCTGAAGCCTTTGCAGTGGTGCGTGAAGCATCCGTCCGCGTCATGGGCATGCGTCACTTTGATGCACAGCTGATCGGCGGCATCATCCTGCATCAGGGCAAAATCGCAGAGATGAAAACAGGTGAAGGTAAAACCCTGACTGCAACACTGGCTGTCTACCTCAATGCTATTTCGGGCAAGGGTGCACATGTGGTCACGGTGAATGATTATCTGGCTTCACGTGATGCCGAGCAGATGGGCAAACTTTACGGTTTCCTTGGCCTCTCCACAGGTGTTGTCGTACACGGCATCGACAACGAGCAGCGCCGTGCAGGTTATGCTGCGGATATTACTTACGGCACCAACAACGAATTCGGTTTCGATTATCTGCGCGATAACATGGCATTCAGCTCTGAAGAGCTGGTACAACGCGGACACAACTTCTCTATCGTCGATGAGGTGGATTCCATCCTGATCGATGAAGCACGTACGCCTCTGATTATCTCGGGACCTGCCGAGCAGGCTGGTGAATTGTATGAACAGGCCGATAAGCTGATCAAACAGCTCGACCCTGCAGATTATGAAAAAGATGAGAAAGACAAGGCCGTCTCCTACACCGAAACCGGTAACGACAGCGTTGAAAGACTGTTCCGCGAAGCTGGCCTGTTAACCAACGGCAGCCTCTACGACCCTGAAAACGTCAACCTTATGCATGCCGCGACACAGGCACTGCGCGCCAACACCCTGTTCACCCGCGAAGTGGATTATATCGTGCGCAATGATGAAGCCATCATTATTGATGAGTTCACCGGCCGTATGATGCCGGGACGCCGTTACTCCGACGGCCTGCATCAGGCACTGGAAGCCAAGGAAGGGGTAACTGTACAGCCTGAGAACCAGACACTGGCCTCCATCACATTCCAGAACTATTTCCGCATGTATGACAAACTGGCCGGCATGACAGGCACGGCCGATACCGAAGCCGAAGAGTTCCAGAAGATCTATAAGCTGGAAGTGGTCATCGTACCCACCAACAGGGAAATGATCCGTATTGATGCACCCGATGTGATCTATCGTGATACAGAGGATAAATTCGAAGCCATCGTGGAAGATGTTATCCATGTCCATGAAAAGGGCGCTCCTCTGCTTGTCGGCACCACGTCGATTGAAAGGTCAGAACTGCTCTCCGAACTATTGACCAAAAAAGGTATCAAGCATGAAGTTCTCAATGCCAAGCATCATGAACGCGAAGCCGAGATTGTTTCCCAGGCAGGCCGCAAGGGTGCGCTGACTATAGCCACCAACATGGCGGGCCGTGGTACCGATATCATGCTCGGCGGTAACCCGGATATGCTGATTGCACAGCTACCGGCCAAACTCTCCGATGCAGAGCGGGAAGCCAAAGCCGAAGAGATTCGTGCAACATGCCTTGCTGAACACCATGAAGTTGTAGCCCTTGGTGGCCTCCACATTCTCGGCACAGAGCGCCATGAATCACGCCGTATCGACAACCAGTTACGTGGTCGCTCCGGCCGTCAGGGTGACCCGGGTACGACCCAGTTTTACCTCTCACTAGAAGATGATCTGATGCGTATCTTCGGTGGTGAAAAGATGCAGTCCATGTTGACCAAGATGGGCTTCGATAAAGGTGAAGCTATCGTGCATCCATGGGTTACCAAGGCGATTGAGAACTCACAGAAAAAGGTGGAAGCACGCAACTTCGATGTACGTAAAAACCTGCTCGAGTACGATGATGTGATGAATCAGCAGCGCGATGTGATCTATTCACAGCGCCGCGACCTGCTGCAATCCGATGACATCCAGGATGTCATTCAGGACATGCAGGCCGATTATGCAGGACACCTGGAAGATGAATTCCTCGACGGCCATTCTGAAGAGTGGCAGCTGGAAGAGCTCGGCACCGCACTCAAGGAGCGTCTGACTGTTGAGGCCGATCCAAAAGCCTGGTGGGAAAGCCATGAGGTGGAAACTGCCGGTGACATGACAGCAAAAATCGCCGAAGCCCTGAAAGCACATATGGCCGCCAAGGAAGAGAGTACAGGCCCTGAGCAGATGCGCGGTTTCGAGAAGTATCTGGTACTGCAGGTTTTTGACCACCACTGGAAAGAACACCTGCTGGCCATGGACCACCTGCGCCAGAGTGTTGGCCTGCGTGGTTATGCCCAGAAACAGCCGATTCAGGAATACAAACGCGAATCCTTTGAACTGTTTGAAACCATGCTCGACAAGGTTCGCTCAGAAACCATGCTTGCCCTGCATCGCGTGCAGGTAGAGCAGCAGGAACCTGTAGTCGAGCGCCCGCCGGTGCAGGAATCGGCGCCGGTCAGCTATAACCTTGGCGAAGAGGAAGAGGTGGAAGCGCACCATACCTACAAGCGCGAAAGCCCCAAGGTTGGCCGCAATGACCCGTGCCCTTGCGGATCGGGTAAAAAATACAAGCAGTGTCACGGTAAACACGCCTGATAATGCAAACAGGGTAGCAGGGCTCACGCCTTCTACCCTCCAGACCAGACAAGCTTTGTTTGGCTTATTAAAAAACAGTCCCTTCATGGACGAGGAATCATCGCTTATGCCAGTAAATCAGCCTGAGCTTTCACCACCTCTTGCAGTGCCCGGCTTCAAGGTAGGCACGGCATCGTGCGGCGTTAAATCCCCTGAACTGAAAGGCAGCCGCCAGGATTTAACCCTTATCGTAGCCGATGTGCCCTGCCATGCGGCAGGTGTATTCACCAGCAATCGCTTCCGTGCAGCCTGTGTACGCCATGGTGAAACCACCCTTGCCAGCCATGCCGAAGCCGTTCGTGCCATAGTCGCCAATGCCGGTAATGCCAATGCAGGACTCGGCGAGATGGAAACCGTCTGGGCACGTGAACTGATTGAATCAGGTGCTGCTGCTGCTGCTGTATCTGCCGATGTTGTACTTTCCGCTTCCACCGGCGTGATCGGCACACCGTTTCCGATCAGGCGTATTCAGGCAAGCATGCACGAGGCCTCTGATTCACTGTGTGAAAACGGCTGGGAGGCTGCCGCCAACGCCATCCGCACCACCGACACCTTTGCCAAATGGTCTTCCGCACAGGTCAATATTAATGGGGAAACCTATACCCTGACCGGCATCTCCAAGGGTAGCGGCATGATTCACCCCAACATGGCAACCATGCTCGCCTTCGTCGCCACCGATGCACCGATTACCGCAACAGAGCTGCAAGCCATGCTCAAACGCGTCGCCAATCGCTCATTCAACTGCATTAGCGTTGATGGTGACACCTCAACCAACGATACCCTCTACCTGCTCTCCTCCGGCATAGGACTCGGCCACAGACCACTGTCAGATACGACCCTGTTCGAACAGGCGCTGACCGAACTCTGTATCGAACTTGCACAGCTTATCGTGCGCGATGGTGAAGGCGTTTCAAAGTTCGTCACGATCGAAGTCACCGGAGCGGCAAGTGAAGAGGATGCTCGTACCGTGGGCCGCGCCATTGCCGTCTCGCCACTGGTTAAAACCGCCTTTGCCGGCTCTGATGCCAACTGGGGACGTATCCTCTCGGCTGTCGGGAACTCGGGCATTGCCATCGACACCAACACCATCACGCTCTCCGCGGATGACGTACTGATGTTCAAAAATGGTAATCTGGACCCCGGTTACAGTGATGACCTGGGCATGGCCGTATTTGGACAGGCGGAATTCACCATCACACTTGATCTGGCTATGGGCAATGAGTCCGCCACAATCTGGACCGGTGATCTGACTCATGAATATATCACCATCAATGCGGAGTACCGGACCTAATAAGCACTTGGAGATAGATATGAATAAGCACAACGCGTTGGTGATGGTTTCGATCAGCTTTGCTTTTTTATTGGCAGCTTGTTCCAGCAATACTGTCAAACTCTATAAAGGGCCTGAATTACCAAGCTCTTCGGTCGCCAGTCTCTCTGATGTTTGCAATTCCAAATGCAAGTCGGCAGTACGAACCGCATACAAAGAAAAGTTTGGAGAGCAATTAAGTCACACCCTTTCATATCCCGTACTGCAAGTTATTGATGGCGTTTCTGGGCCCAATGATTTTCCTATGAATGACAGTGGCGGCGATATTTTAAGCAAGGTTTATAATGACTTCTGGGTTGGTGGGTACTCAATTAAGGTTAAGCCGGGAGAGCATTTACTGGGCGTTAAAATCCAACAATCTGCCGCAAAGAATCGTACGCCTTACAATATTAAAATAAAACTGGCGGCAGGGCACAAATACGCGCTCGGACAGGTCAGTAAACTTGAAAGTGGATTCTTCTCATTGAATAAATCCTTTCTCTGGTTCCCCTTTATATATGATGTAAACAACGACAATGTCATGATCTATTCCGACACACCTTCTGGCTGGCTTCACCATTAATAGCCCCTCGGATTTCTATGGCATCCAGGCTGGTGTACGATGATGCATTTACGCAACATCGCTCTGATCGCACCCTTTGATAATAAAGGGAATCTGCTGCTTCTGAAAAGGGATGCTAAGCAACATTGCGGTGGGCTCTGGTCATTCCCCGGCGGCAAAGTCGAGGCTGGTGAAAAAGCGGAAGCTGCTGCCATGCGCGAACTGAAAGAAGAGACCGGTCTTGATGGCATTCAGTGGCGGCTACTTGGCACCCACTGCTTTGACTACCCGGATCGCCAGCTTCACTTCCTTCTTTTCAGCTGCCTGTGCGAAAACCTGGAAGAGCTGAACTGCGAATCGCCTCACACATGGGCTGAACCCGGCGACCTGAATGATTATCCCATGCCTGATGCAAACAGAGCACTGGTCAGCATACTGAGCAATAAACTGACTGACCTCTGAGCTTCCGATTGAAGTATCCAGGCAGTAAAAGCCTTACAGCTTCCTTCAATTAAATCTCCATCTGGCCCTTCCTGTATTATTAATGCTATAGTAGAATTTCATAGAATAACCTTGTTGTCCTGCGCGATTCCAAAAGGTGATATGAATGCTCGATAAGTTCACATTGCAACAGAAGTCACTGGCTATCGTGATCCCTATTATCATCCTGTTATCGTCCGGTTACGGGGTTCACCTCTATCAACTTAAAAACGCTCAGATCAACCAGATGATCGAATCATCCGAATCCCGTCTACACCAGCAATTCCATCATAACCTTTCCATGATGATCGATCAGCGTTACGCATTTGAAATGAAATCCCTGCTGTTAATTCCGGGAGTAATGAAAGCGATCAGTCATCAGGATCGCACAACTCTGTTCGAACTAACTCGGCCGGCTTGGGAGCTGTTACAACAGGAGAACCCGTACCTTCAGCGCCTTCATTTTCATACTGCAGATGGAAGCTCCCTGTTACGCCTTCATCTGCCTGAGGTCTACGGGGATAATATAGCCGCCAAACGACCAGCTCTGCAGAAGGCTCTCACGACAAAACAAGGAATACATATCCTGGAAATGGGGGTGCACGGCCTGTTCTACAGGATTATCGAACCGATTTTCGATGCTAAAAAATATATTGGCAGCGTGGAACTGGGTTTCGCCCCCGACTATCTCTTAAGTTCCATGAAGAAATCAGGTCTTGATGGGTTACTCTTTATAGAAAAAGAGGCACTCAATATCTTAAAAAATAAAAATGACTTTCAACATAGTCACGGCGACTTTGCGATCTGGTCCGGAAAACATATGGAGTTCGATTGGCTGGAGAACCTGCCCGCCGACCACCGCGTTGATGATCACCATTTGATACAGGGAAAGTCCGGTGCAATCTATCTGCTGCATGATTTTGAATTACCTGTGCTCGATGACTCCCCAAAGGCCCTTATCTTTATTGCAGAAGAGATGACAGCTTTAATCAATGAGCGGAGCTCCTACTTAACCTCAACAATACTTATCACATTAGCAATTATCATCATTATCGCGTTAACACTGCATTTCACTCTGTCACCTCTTCTGATCACCCTGCAAAAAACCAATGAGAAACTGAGCAGCACTGTCGAAAAAGTGACACAACTCTCTATTACAGACCCCCTGACCGGCACCTATAATAGACAAAAGTTCAATGAAGCATTAGCCACTGAAATTGGCCGGGCAGTTCGCTACCTGCACCCTCTCGCTTTAATCATGTTTGATCTTGATCATTTCAAACAGGTCAATGATAAACATGGCCACCACGTTGGTGATACAGTCTTACAGGAGTGCAGCAAACTTGTGAGCAACAGCATTCGCTCTCAGGATCTGTTGGCCCGCTGGGGGGGAGAGGAATTTATGCTTATCCTTCCTCATCAGGATCTTGAATCAGCAGCGACTATTGCAGAAAAGTTGCGTGCGAAAATTGAATCTCATGCCTTCCCCAATGTCGGGAGTGTCACAGTCAGCTGCGGCGTCACCACCTTTCAGAAGGACGATAACTTTGAAACATTCACTCAACGCGCTGATCGGCTGCTCTATCAAGCGAAGGAAGCGGGTAGAAATCGTATCTCGGCCAGCTGACAGCAGATATCAAAAGTTCGTATCGTGTCAGACGCTAGAATGAAGAGTCTGGCCCCTCAAGAAAGGCCAACTCCTCGGCTGTGGATTCTCGGCCCAGAATGGCATTGCGATGGGGATAGCGACCAAAGCGGTCGATAATCGCCTTATGCTTGATCTCGAACTCCAGATTAAACTCAGCCCCCGGCTGATCGAAGAGCCTGAGTGCCTGCACATGTATCGCCATGGACTCGCTATGCATATACGGCATATAGAAGAATGCCTTCTCCGGAACATCCAACTCCTGATCAGCACCAATGCGCACAGCTTCCTGTGCCAGAACCAAAGCCATACCATCCCAGGCAAAGGCTTCAGGGCTATCTCTGTAAATATTACGTGAGAACTGATCGAGAATAATAATTTCTGCCAGTCGTCCCATGGCAGTTTCGCGCCAGCCATACAATTTTCCGGCTACAGCATCCGCATGCAAGTCAGCAAAGCGCTCTTCTATCTCGCGATCCAGGGCTTCATCTTTCACCCACCACTGGCGTGGCTCAAGCTCGACAAACCAGAATTCAAGCACATCGAACGCCGTTGAATCACTCATGCAAATTCAGGAAGCATATCCGCATCAAACACCGGCCCGTCAACACAGACGCGGCGGTATTTCTCTTCACCATTTTCAAGCGTTTTCACCACACAACCGGCACAGCCGCCAAGTGCACAGGCCATATGCTCTTCAAGGCTCAGAAAGGTAGGCAGATCAAACTCACGCCCCACCCTTGCCACGGCATGCAGCATAGGATGTGGACCGCAGGAGAGCAGTACACAGCGGCTTCGCTCTTCATCACTCAGTGCTGCCAGATAGTCTCGTGCAAGGTTCGGCACATGCCCCTCATAACAGCCGTACAGATCTGCATTGGATGCAAGTCGGGAGGGAATACCCCGCTCTTCCAATGAAGCAATCGCCAGAATTGCATTACCATTGATACCGGGAAGCAGCGTGGTCGATGGTTTCAGCGCAAAAGGGAACTCCACTTCGGAACCGGCAAAGACCACACAGTCGGCTTTGTCCTGCAACGCGTCAGCGGCAAAGATCATCGGCGGAATACCAACGCCACCACCGATCAGCACATAACGTTTGGATTCATCTGACAAATCAAATGGCACACCAATCGGTCCCAGCATAGGGATCACATCGCCCGTCTTTCGCTCAGAGAGCAGATGCGTACCTTCACCAATCGCTTTGTAGAGCAAATCAACAGTGCCGCGTTCGGGATCGGTAAGCATAATCGAGATTGGACGACGCAGGGCGCGCTCATCGGACACACGCATATGCACGAATTGTCCGGGCCGGGCTTTGGCTGCTATTTTCGGCGCATGCAAACGCATGACAAACTGATCACCGGGATGGGTGATATGGGCCAGCACCTTGGCCTTTTCTTCAAACAGGGTGTTTTCGTTAGCCACAGACTTCCCCTTCAGCGAACACCAATCGTCCGGCCTTCACTGTATGCGTGACAAGACCCGTCATCCCCTTGCCATGCCACGGTGTGTTCTTACCCTTGGACACCAGCGTCTCGCGATCCACGGTCCATGTCGCATCAGCATCAAAAATCGTCACATCCGCTTCTGCACCCACACTCAGCGTACCTGCATCCAGATTCAGAAGGCGGGCAGGATTGCATGTCATTTTGGCAATCATATCCGACATGGTAAGTACGCCGCCGCGCACCAGATCAAGCGATACAGGCAGCATGGTTTCAAGCCCCACAATACCGAATGCGGCACAGGAGAGACCACAGCGTTTGTCATCCTCATGATGCGGCGCATGATCGGTGGCGATCACTTCAATCGTGCCGTCACGCAACCCCTCAATCACGGCCAGACGATCTTCCTCTGTGCGCAGCGGCGGACTCATCTTGGCATCGGAGTTATATCCTAAAACCTCTTCCTCGGTCAGTGCAAAGTGGTGAGGGGCGGCTTCCGTTGTCACCTTTAAACCCTCGGCTCGCGCCTGACGCACCAGCTCAACGCCACCCATCGATGAGATATGGGCGACGTGATAACGGGCGTCTGTACGCCGGGTAAGCATAATATCACGGGCAATCATTGAATCTTCACCCTCAACCGGCATTCCGGTGACTCCCAGCTGTGTAGATATCCAGCCCTCATTCACCGCACCACCGGCAGTCAACTCCTTCTCCTCAGCATGCTGGATCACCATATATCCGAAACTGGAAGAGTATTC